>Ga0207640_10000335_pt1 | contig 31129 bp, 32 predicted proteins | sample KBSCornC42_FD_184300 | JGI IMG/M metagenome (GOLD analysis project Ga0207640, IMG submission 184300) | Corn rhizosphere microbial communities from Kellogg Biological Station, Michigan, USA - KBS Corn C4-2 (SPAdes) (version 2) | ecosystem: Host-associated > Plants > Roots > Rhizosphere > Soil ... | reverse complement strand
ACCCGCCGCGATTGTCAGCGAAATCCCATAAATGAACGCGAGCAAGCCAAGCAACGCAGACATGTATCGCACCCCCAATGAACTCTACTGCAATGCAGCATACACTAGCGCAAAAATGTTTCAGTTTGAAAATGTTCCTTAACGATTGAAAATTCCGCACATGCGAAGGAGCAATCATAGGTCGAACAGCTCCAGCTGAGCGTCCGCCCCTCGACGCCCCAACGGAACCGCGCGATCGGCCAACACCACCGGCCGCCAGTCGGCCGTTATGATGAAAGGGCGAAGCCGGGCGATCGAAACGGTCAATCGAGCGACATCCTCGAGCCGCAGGCTGCGCACACGGCGCGATGCCAGAATCCCGGCGACCGCTCGGGTACCGAGCCCCGGGACGCGCAGCAGTGACCCCTTCGGAGCGCGGTTGATGTCGACCGGAAAAGCCTCGCGGAACTTGAGCGCCCATGCAAGCTTGGGGTCTATGTCGAGCGGCATCATTCCATCGTCATCAGCCGCTTGCGCCACCTCTCGCGCGGAAAAGCCGTAAAAACGGATCATCCAGTCGGACTGGTAGAGGCGGTGTTCGCGGATGAGGGGAGGGCGCCGCAGTGGAAGGATCGCGCTCGAATCCGGGATCGGACTGAACGCGGAATAATAGACCCGCCGGAGCTTGTAGCGGTCATAAAGCCGACTCGCGCTGGTGATGATGTCGGCATCGTTGGCGCTATCCGCACCCACGATCATCTGGGTCGATTGCCCGGCGGGCGCGAATTTCGGGGCGGAACGGTAACGGCGAACCGCATCATGGCGATCCTCGATCGCACCTTTTAGGTCGCGCATGGCGCCCTCGATCCGCGGAGCGGATTTCTCCGGCGCTAGCCGCTTCAAACCCGCCGCCGTCGGCAATTCGACGTTGATCGAAAGGCGGTCGGCATAGAGACCAGCCTCGTGGACCAAAGCAGGATCCGCATCCGGAATCGTCTTGAGGTGAATATAGCCGCGGAATTGATGCTCTTCACGCAAGCGGCGCGCCACCGCGACGATCTGCTCCATTGTATAGTCTGATGACCGGATGATTCCGGATGAGAGAAACAGCCCTTCGATATAATTGCGCCGGTAGAAGCCGAGCGTGAGCTCGACCACTTCTTCGACCGTGAAGCGCGCACGGCTGACGTTCGAGCTCTTCCGGTTGATACAATAATGGCAGTCGAAGATACAGCTGTTGGTCAGCAAAATCTTGAGCAGCGAGATGCATCGCCCGTCAGGTGCGTATGCATGGCATATCCCCATGCCACCATCGGTCGAGCCCAAGCCCTTGCCGTCGCGTGACGAGCGTTTGACCGAACCGGACGAGGCGCAGGACGCATCATATTTGGCTGCGTCCGCCAGGATGGCCAGCTTTGCGCGTGTGTCGAGCTGCGTCATTCGTTCACTATATGTTCCGCTTGGAACAAGAGCATCAATCCAGGTTAGTCGCCGACCGTTTTGAGCGTTCACCCGAGATGGAAAGCGATCAGCAAGCCGCCGAAAATCAGATAAAGTCCCCCCATTCCCGCCATCAAGCAACGAGAAACGATGCCGATGCGGAAGGAGACGAACATGCAGGCAATCGCGAGCGCGGTCACGCCGCCGGCGAGAAGAAGCGGGCTGGTCAACAGCCATGGTGTCCAGAACAGACCGAAGGCGGTGGGGATGGTCGCCTGAATCATCATCGCACCGGAGATGTTGGCGAGCGCGAGGCGATATTTTCCCTGACGCACCCAGATGATCGCGTTCATCGTCTCGGGCAGCTCGGTCGCAATCGGGCTCAGCAGGAGCGCGAGCAACTGCGGCTCCAGGCCCAGCGCGGGACCAAGCGCGGTCAGCTGTGCCACGAACAAGCGCGAGGCGAAGAAGATTACGGTCAGCGCGACCAGCGTCTGGAGGAGGGCGATGCCCGTCCCTGGCACGGCGGCGTGGCGCGCGAAGGTGAGAGGCTCGGTCTCGCCTTCCTCTTCCTGGCCAGAGCCACCGCCCATCTCCTGCCGGAGGTAGAGAGCATAAGCGCCAAGAAAGACGATGCCGAGCCAGGGTTTCCAGGCAAAGGCCACCAGGCCAAGCGCGATCTTTGCCGCGAAAATGAGCAGGAACCATCCCTGGTCCCGCGCCAGCCTACGGAAATCGGCACGAATTTCGGGCGTGCGCGGGAATGTCCGACGGGAAAGCAGAAGCACCACGCCGACCGTCGCATAGGCAATCGTAGCGAGGGCGAGGGGCCCACCCAGTGCCGCGCCCACGCCTAATTGCTTGGTCGCGATCGAGCCGCCGAACGCAACCGCAACCAGGGTCACCACGCTTTCGGGCAAAGCGGTGCCGAACGCCGCCAGAATCGATCCGGTCGCTTTTTGGCCGACCGCGAGCTTGCGTCCAACCCATTCAACGCCATTCACGAACAACTCGCATGACAGATAGATTGCGATCGCGGACCCGATCAGCAGCGCGAGATGGAACCAGAGGCTGTGCATTCGGGTATCCTGGGCCGGGGCAGGGACACGCATGAACCGGCACGCGCGCCCGGCTGGACGCCTGCCGATCCATGGTCTCGCCAAGCTGACGCTGCCTTCGCCACGGCGACAAGCCGAGTATGTTGACGAACGCCCCGCTGATGCGGGCGGCTACTCCCCAAGGAGAGGCGCGCCTTTGGCAGCAAGCCCTCGTCAGGTCAAACGGTTGAGTGCAATCGAGACTGCTTCGCGCTCTACGGCCCCCTGATCGTCGCCATCGGCAAAGACTGCCACGGTCAGCGCCGGGCTCAGATCGGGAAAATGATACACCGCGTTGACGCTGCCGGGGCCCATACCCGAATGGCCGAGGGCGCGCCCGGCCATTCCCATCCTAGCCAGCCTAAGTCCCATTCCGTAACCGATCTCCCTGCCCGGGCGGCCAGCAGGCGCGTCGCCGAGCGGCGTGAAACGCGCGTACATCGAGGCGACCAGTTCCGGCGCCAGCAGCCTTCCATGGAAAAGGGCGTGCAGCAATCGCGTCGCGTCGATCGGCGGCCCGATCAGACAACCATGATAAACCCACCGCGGATCATAGGACGTCAGAAAAGGCCAGAAGATTTGCTGGAAGTCCGTGCGCTCGGTCGCCAGCCGCGTTCCGGCCAGATCGAGCGGGTCCAACACGAGTTTGCGGAGTGCCTGCGCCAGGGGCCAGCCACTGGCCTCGACGATCGCGTCGCCGACGAACAGATAGCCGATATTGCTGTAGGCCCAGCCCGCTCCCGGCTCAAACAGCAGCTGGTCTGCGCCGGCGGCTTCCAGCAAGGTCGCACGGCTCCAGGCGTCTTCCCGCCGTGAAACCGCCCGATGATAGGCATCGATCCCGCCATAATCGGGTACTCCGGCGCGATGGGTCAGCAACTGGCGCAGGCTGAAAGCTTTGCCGGGCAGGGCACCGTCCAGATGGAGGCACTCTTGTCCCACCAGTCGGAGCGCGGCGATTGCCAGCGCCGTTTTGGTGAAACTCCACCAGGGAAACAAAGCGGTGGCGGCACCGGCGGCGCCTCCTACGGCACCCTCATCGGTCATCCAGGCGGAATGAAATTCGCGCTCAGCCACGGGCGGCATTATCGGCCAGTTCGACCCGCAAACAAAGACCGTGACCAGCACGTTCCGGAATTGCGAGAAATGGATAAGGGGGGCGATGCGGCGAAACGTGTTCTAGCATGCTTTTTTCTATGCTCCGGCAGGATGATCGCAGCTAAGGCGGCTGCCGAAACGACAAATAAGAGAGAATCATGGCTCGGAAGATCTGTTCGCGGGCGGCCGCCACAGCAATTATGGGCATGATGGCCCTCATGCCGCCTTCGGTCGCCGCGCAGGCGCGTCCGGATGCGGACTCAGATGTCGTTGTCACCGGCACCAGGTCGAAGCTCAGCGACTGGCGACAGGCGGAAACCAGCCACGTCGTGATGCTCAGCGACGGCAGCGAGGCGGAAGTCACCCGGCTGACGCGCAATCTCGAATGGTTGCACTTCCTACTCTCGAGCTTGATCGGCAAGGGCGCGAACGATGACGACTATATCAAGATCCGCATCACGCTGATCGGCGATGTCGCCCAGTTCGAGGCGATGGACCTGCGCAATGTGCGATGGCAGCAGGGGCCCTTCAACGACCTTTTCCGAGTCGGGCGTTATTATGATCCGCGCAGGGATGGCGCCTTCATGGCGACTACGCGCGTCGATCAGCGGGTGGTGATCGAGCATACTACGGTCAACGCGAGTACCGTCGCCAGCATGCTCGGATCGATGGCGGCGGGGAGCTCCGATCCCGACGTGAAAGCCGGTCTTGAAGGTGCGATCGGCAATATCGGCGCCTTAAGTGGACTGCAGGGAACCGGTGGCCCGGGCCTCACCTTCGGCGAAAAGGCGATCGAGGTCTCGGCCGAGAGCCTGCTCTATGCCGGTTATGCCCAGCATTTCCTGCAGACCTATTTCCCGGCGGCGTATCCGCGCTGGTATCTCGATGGATTCGGCCAGGTCTTCGCCTCCTTCGCGGTCGACGGAGACAAGGGCGTCGAGTTCGGCCGTGCACCTTCGGGCACGATGGCTGTGATGGGTGAATTCGGCTCCTTCCCAGTCAAGGATGTGCTGAACGACGCCTATCTGACCCGCAAGCCGTCCGAGACACGATGGACTCCGATCCACGCCTGGATGCTCACGCACTTTCTGCTTTTCTCGGATACGCGGCGGCCACAGCTGAACCAATATCTCGCCGCGCGGGCGCGGGGTGTCGATGCCGATACGGCCGCTGCCATATTCGGCGACCAGACGCAGCTGGTGCGCGAGCTGCGGGCCTATTTCGTGGGGCGCAAACCCTACATAAAGGTTGCCTATGACGGGTCGAAGATCGAGCAGCCCATCGTTCGCCGGCTGCGCGAAAGCGAAGCCGCGTTCGTCAAAGGCCGGCTCGAACTGGGAGCGCGCATCGTAATTCCGCCGGAGCCGCAGCCCGATGCCGCACCGGCTGTGGCCAAGGCAATGAGCAAGGCGCGCAACGAAGCGCTCGATCGTCGTGCCAAGTGGCTGGCCGGGCTGCGTCGGGATGCGACGCGCTGGCCGGGCGAGCTCCAGGCGCAGTTGCTGCTCGCCGAGGCGGAGTGCCGCAGCGGCAATGCGACCGAATGCCTCTCCGTGGCAAAGCGGGCCGAGACGATCGCGCCCCGCGATATTCGCGTTCTCGTGTGGAAGGCAAATGCGATGGTGCTGCAGTCGGCCTCGCTCGCGCCTCCGGCACGCGCCGCGATGCTGGGCGAAGCCCGGCAGTTGATCCTCAAGGCCAATCAGATCGATCATGAAGCGGTCGGCCCGCTGCTGGCGTATTATGAAAGCTTCGCCAAGACGGGCGAGGCGCCGAGCGCCAACGCGATCCTCGCGCTCCAGGCGGCGCTGGACCAGGCGCCCGCCGCGCCCGAAACGCGGCTCGAGCTTGCCCAGGCGTTAGTCCGGAATGGGCAGGGCGCCGATGCGCGCTCGGTCATATTGCCGGTCGCCGCCGGTGCCTATGACAGCCCGGAACGGCCGGCAGCGCGAGCGCTGCTGGGCCAGATCGCCCAACCGAAGGCCGTGGACGATCACGGGGGAAGCGCAACCCGCTAAATGCACGCTGCCAGCAGCTGTCGCTGCCTGGAGATCGTCGGAATGCCACCTCCGGCAACTTGCACAGAGATCGCCTATGCCCGAAAGCTGCCGTTCGGGAATGCGGCCCCATATTGCCGAGCGGGATCGTCGCCGTACAATTCGTTCCTGCTTAACGGCATAGCCTCAGCCCGCGTGCAGCTGGCTGGCCGGATTGAAACTTCATCAGCCACCCCGTACCTGCGCGAGCCCACATCTCGCTAATCAGCGCACAAGTCTCTGGAGTCATTCGTCGTGGCGTTCTTCCTGTCCTTGGCTCTTCAAGCGGCCACTCTGCAACCGTCGCGCGACGAGGCCGAGATCGTGGTGCTCGCGAGAAAGCTGCGCCAAATCCAAGTCGATATGAAGCTGAGCAAGCAGGCAGGCAAAATTATGCTGCTGCACTGCCGGATCACCCGCGCTTCGGGTGAGGCAGCGCTGGATGCGATCCCGTGCGATGTCGCGCAACAGTGCATAGCCGAGGAGCCTACGACCCGGAAGCAGCTCGAGAAGTGCGTCGAAGCGAAGTCCAATTTGCGGATTGATGCCATCTTAGGGGCGCGGCGAGCGTCATGAGGCTACCGGCAATTGCTGAGTTCGATGGCCCCAACGGTATGCAGCCATTGGTCGCGAAGGCGAACGGGATCGACTTGGCTTATGACAGTTTCGGCGATGAAGCCGACGAAGCGATCCTGCTGATTGCGGGTCTGGGGACGCAGATGATTCGCTGGACGGTGCCGTTCTGCGAGCATCTGGCGTCGCACGGCTATCGCGTCATCCGCTTCGACAATCGCGACGCCGGGTGGTCCACGCATCTGCTGCACGTAGCGCCGCCCGATTTCGGCGCGCTGGCGGCTGCGCTCATGGCCGGGGAGCGACCGGCGGTGCCTTACACACTCGAAGACCTGGCGGCCGACGCGATCGGTCTGCTTGACTATCTCTCAATCGACCGGGCGCATGTCGTCGGGCGGTCCATGGGAGGCATGATCGCACAGATCATGGCAAGCGAGCATCCCGATCGGGTGCTGTCACTGACGTCGATCATGTCGAGCACAGGTAACCCGGCGCTTCCTCAGGCCGCCCCGGACGCGATGGCGATGATGATGCGACCGGCGCCCGATCCGGCGGCGGACGAGGTCGGGTTCCTTGAGCATAGGATTGCCTTTGCGCGCCGCATCGCCGGGACGGGGCAGCCCTTCGACGAGAGCGCGCATCGTCGGCTCATCCTGGAGGAAACCCGGCGCGCGCACGACCCAGCCGGCGCGGCACGGCAGATAGCCGCAATCGCGGCCGGTGGTGACCGTCGCGCACGCCTGGCGACCATAAGTGCCCCCACACTCGTCATTCATGGCGCGGAAGATCCGCTCTTTCCTCCTGTATGCGGCAAGGACACAGCAGCTTCGATCCCGGGCGCGGACCTTTTGGTTATTGAAGGGATGGGGCACGACCTGCCGCCAGCATTGTATGGAACGCTCATCAAAGCAATCGACCGGATGATCAGGCACGATCGCAAGGACAAGGCAGGGTCGTAGAAACGAACGACACCTTCCGAGGGGCGTCCAAGCCTCGCTCCTAACTTTCTATGCGGATTAAATGGCCGCTTATCATGCCCCGAGCCTAAAAGCAGACAGTCAGCTTTCGGCCAATATGCGACATTGCAGGGCTGCGATGACGCTAGCCTGCCGCAGCAGGATCTGTTCGCAGCGGGCGAGGATGGCGTCGGCATTGCGCAAGCACTGCGCTGGAGTTCGCCGACTACGGCGCTGCGCTATGTCCGCAAGCTGGCCGTCAGGAGCAATGTTGCCGCACGCATGCTTTCACGAGTGCGCTTGTGACCGCGTTTCCAGCGATCTCCAGAACTGACAGGGGAGGATATCCGGAGAGCTCGTCCGATCGGCCCGTTATCTTGATAATATATATTATGTAAAATTACTATTCATGTTGCCGCATCACGATCGACGCCACCAACCACAAGATCCCGATGATCGCGATCCAAAGCGCCCCTTGCTTCGCGATCCTGCCGATCGGTTGTCCGCGCCGGGCAATTCCCGCGCCGACCAGCATCAGCCAGCCGGTCAACAGGATGACGCTGAGCAGGACATCCGGATTCATAGGAAAACCTCCAGCCGGTCGTGGCCCGGTTCGACGCCCGCCGGCAGCTCACGCGCCAGATCGGCAAAGTCCATCGACTGATCCATATGCGTCAGGATCGCGCGCCTGGGCCTCAATCGTCCGATCGCGTCGAGCGTGGTTGCCAGATTGGCATGGGTCGGATGCGGCGCCCGTCTGAGCGCATCGACCACCCACAGGTCCAATCCTGAAAACAATTCTTCCATTTCCGCTGTAAACTCATGGAAATCGGTCGAATATCCGAACGACTTTCCGTCCTGCTCGAACCGAAACCCCGCCGAACTGATGCCGCCGTGCGGCATATCGACCGTGCGGATGTGAACGTCGCCGACGATCAGCGCGTCGTTCAACAAGGCTATTGTCGCGGCGGACGGATAACCGCCGCGCCCGTGGAAAACATAGCGGAAGCGCCGTTCGAGCGATTCCAGGCAACGCTCCCTGGCATAGCAAGACACCGGCTCGCCCTTCAGGTGGAAGATCTGCCGCAGATCGTCGATGCCATGCGTGTGGTCGGCATGTTCGTGCGTCCACAATACCGCGTCGAGGTTTGTCACGCCGGCATTCAAAAGCTGTTCGCGCATGTCCGGGCCGGTGTCGACCAGGATTGTGGTCGTCTCGCTCTGCACCAGCACTGACGCGCGCGTGCGCCGGTTGCGCGGATCCTGGGGATCGCATGCGCCCCAATCGCCCCCGATCCGCGGCACGCCCGAGGACGTCCCACATCCGAGGACGGTCACCTTCACGGCTTGGCCTTCGTAAACAATCTGAAGAAGTTATCCGCGGTACGATCCATCAACTCCCGCAGATCTTCGCCGCGCAGATTGGCGATGAAGGCCGCGGTATCGGCCACGAATGCCGGCTCGCCCGGCTTGCCCCGATGCGGGACCGGCGCAAGGAACGGCGCGTCGGTCTCGATCAGCATCCGGTCTCCCGGAAGTGCCGTCACGGTTTCCTGCAGATCGCGCGCATTCTTGAAGGTCACGATGCCGGCAATCGAGATGTAAAGCCCCAGATCGAGCATCTTCTGCGCGAAGCCCGCGCTGGCCGTGAAGCAGTGGATCAGAGCGGGGTAAGCCCCCTTCCCCATCTCGTCCTCGATGATCGCCGCGGTATCCTCCTCCGCATCGCGCGTATGCACGATCATCGGCAGGCCGGTCTCGCGTGCGGCGGCGATATGGGCGCGGAAGCTCTTCTTCTGCTGCTCGCGATCCGAATGGTCATAATAATAATCGAGCCCGGTCTCGCCGATACCGATCACTCTCGGGTGGCGCGCCGCCTCGATCAACTTGCCAGCGTCGACATCCGGATGTTCGTCCGCCTCGTGCGGATGAATGCCGACCGATGCCCAGATATCGGGCTCGCGCTCGGCAATCGCGATCACCTCGTCCCATTCGCGCTCGCGCGTCGAGATGCAGAGCATGCCGGTCACGCCGCGCGCACGCGCACGCTCGATCACCGCCGCCTGGTGCTCGACCAGCCCCTTATAATTGAGGTGACAATGGCTATCGATCAGCATCAGGCGGCAGGCTCAATCCAACGCGGGAAAACGCCTTGCGGCGCGGGAAGCTGCGTGCCGGGCTTGAGCGGCGCCCCGATCGCGGCGAAATCGCGCGCATCGGCATCCTGCGCCAGCAGGTCGAGCAACTTGTCCGCGCTTTCGGGGATGGCCCAACGCGCGAGAATGGCCAGGATGCGCACGGCTTCGGCGGTCCAATAGAGCACGCCATCCGCCATCGCCGGATCTTCCTTGCGCAGTGACCATGGCGCCATGTCGGCGAAATAGCGGTTGGCGAGTGCGACACCGTCCCATACGATCTCCAGCGCGCGGTTGAGCGCCAGATCTGCGAACGCGTCCTCCATCCGCTCCAGAAGCGCGCCCAGGCCGAGTTGATCATGCGCCGGGCCCGGTTCCGGAACCTTGCCGTCCGCGTTCTTGGCGATGATCGACAGGCAGCGCTGCGCAAGATTGCCGAGCCCGTTGGCGAGATCGGCGTTGCAGCGCGTCACGATCGCTTCGTGACTGTAGCTACCATCCTGGCCGAAGCTGACCTCGCGCAGCAGGAAATAGCGCAGCTGATCGACGCCGTAGAGCTTGGCCATCTCCAGCGGGTCGACGACATTGCCGACCGACTTGGACATCTTCTCGCCCTTGTTGAGCAGGAAGCCGTGGCCGAACACCTGTTTCGGAAGCTCCAGACTGGCCGACATCAGAAAGGCCGGCCAATAGATCGCATGGAAGCGGACGATGTCCTTGCCGATGATGTGCAAATCCGCCGGCCACCGTCCGAAACCGTCGCCGCCGGCACCTGGATAGCCCGCCCCGGTCAGGTAATTGGTGAGCGCGTCCACCCACACATACATCACATGCCCCGGCGAATCCGGCACCGGCACGCCCCAATCGAAGCTGGCGCGCGAGATGGACAGGTCCGTGAGTCCGCCTTTGACGAAGCTCATCACCTCGTTGCGGCGGCTTTCGGGACGGATGAAGTCCGGATTGGCCTCGTAATGCGCGATCAACCTGTCGGCATAAGCCGAGAGCCTGAAAAACCAGCTCTCCTCGACCGTCCACTCCACCGGGGTGCCCTGAGGGGAAAGCTTCTCGCCCCCTTCTCCCTCGACAAGCTCGCCTTCTCCATAAAAGGCTTCGTCCCGGACCGAATACCAGCCTTCGTACCGGCCTAGATAAATGTCGCCATTGGCCTGCATCGCGCGCCAGATCGCCTGGCTCGCAGCATAATGATCGGGTTCGGTGGTACGAATGAAGCGATCGAACGAAACGTTCAAAGTTTCATCCATCTCACGGAAATAAGACGACATTTCATCAGCTAATCGCTTCGCTGAAATACCGCGTTTGGCTGCGGCCTGAGCCATCTTCAGCCCATGCTCGTCAGTACCGGTCATGAAGAAGACGTCGCGCCCCTGCATCCGCTGGTAGCGCGCGATCGCATCGGCAGCGATCGCCTCATAAGCATGGCCGATATGCGGCCTGCCATTGGGGTAGGAAATTGCGGTGGTGATATAGAAAGGCTCGGCCATGGCTCAGCCTTTAACGCGCGACTCCACGGGGGCAAGCTTCGCGACCAGTCCGGCGATCTCCACCACCGTCATTTGCGGGTCCATCGACTGACGGACGGCACGGTCGGCTATGTCGCGCGCCTGACGCCATAGCGCGATCGCCTCGCCCATATCCGCGCGTCCACGCCGCGCATGGGCCGCAATGCGCGAGGGTGCGCGTTCCAGGAACGCTTCATAGCGCCCCTGCGCGCTCTTCAGCCCGAGCATACGACCGAGCGCGGTACGCAGCGCATTGCTGGTGTCGCCATGAACCGCGAGCTTCTCGATGGCGGCGTCGAGCCCGGAGATATCGAGACCCGCGAAGCGCAGCGCATTGCCTGGCGCGCCATCGGCCACCCCGACGAGCGTGTCCAATTCGCCCTCATCCGCCTCGGGCAGCACCCGACGCAGCGCGACGCGGACCACATCATCCTCCAGCGGTGAGAAGCGCAGCAGCCGGCAGCGTGAGCGGATGGTCGGCAACAGCCGCCCCGGCGCGTGGCTTACCAGCAGGAAGATCGTGCCCGCGGGCGGCTCTTCCAAATTCTTGAGCAAGGCGTTGGCAGCGCTGCGTTCGAGGTCGTCGATCGCGTCGATCAGAACGACCCGGCGCGGGGACAGGCTGGGCGTGGTCGCGAAGAGCGGTTGCAGCCCGCGCACCTGATCGACCGTGATCGAGCGGGCCAGCTCTTCAGAACTTTGCTTGGGAAGTCGCTCCAAAAGCTTGAAATCAGGGTGTGACCCTGCGCCTAACAAGGCCGCGACGGGGTGATCGTCGGGCACATCGAGACGATCTTTGGGTACGGCTGGCCCTGCCGCTTCCGCCAGCATCCAACGCGCGATCCCATGGGCGAAACCGGCTTTGCCGATCCCCTGCGGGCCAGCCAGCAGCCACGCATGATGCATCCGCCCCGATCGCGCCGCGTCGAGAAATGCGACGGCTTGTTCGTCGTGACCGAGCATCATGTCGTAACCCCGGATTTGTTCCGGGGTCCACTCAGCGGCTCGGTGCCTGCCTCTCGGTGGATGCCGGAACAAGTCCGGCATGACGGATTAGAGGCAGCAGTCACAGCAGGTCCGCGATCGCTGTCATCAAGCGCGACGTAACTTCATCCGGCTTGCCGTCGGCGTCGATAATTCTGAATCGGACCGGATCCGCCAGAGCGAGCTCGTGGAATGCCTCTACAACTCGATCGTGATAAGCGCCGCTACGCTTTCCAAAGCGGTCCAGATTGCCGCCGTCTCGTTCAAATTCGCGAAATGCCGCTTGGTGCGTGTCCATTTTGAGCAGCAGAGTACGATCGGGCAGCAGACCCGCACTGCCGACCGCATGCAATGCGCGGATCGCCTCGGCCCCCAGCCCGTCGGCGCCGCCCTGATAGGCGATCGAACTGTCCAGAAAGCGGTCGCAAATCACCCACCGTCCCGCTTCGAGCGCGGGCAGGATGGTCTTGTCGACATGGTCGGCGCGCGCCGCCGCGAACAGCAAGGCCTCGGCGCGCGCGCCCCAGCGATCGGCGCCGCCCTCGAGCAGGAGCTTGCGGATGGCTTCCGCGCCGGTGCTGCCGCCGGGCTCGCGCGTCTCCACCACCTCAATCCCGCGCGCGCGCAACGCTGCCGCGAGCGCGCGGGACTGGGTCGACTTGCCGACCCCTTCCCCACCCTCAAGGCTGATGAAGCGGCCGCGGGCGGTCAGGCTCATGCCATGCCGAACAGATGGCGCAGCCCGCCCATCACGCGATCGAAGAAGCCCGCGCTGCCGACGTCGCTCGCGGCGACGAGCGGCATGATCTGCGGCGGGCCGTCCGCGGTGCGCACGATCAGGTCGGCGACATGGTCGCCCTTCTTGATCGGTGCTTTCAGCGGGCCCTCATAGGCTACCGACATCTTGATGTTGCCGCCGAGACCGGTCGGCTGCGTCACAGCCAGATTGCGCGGCGCCACCAGCCCAACTTCGCGCGCATTGCCGAGCTGCACGCGTGCGGTCGCAACCTGCGTGCCTTGCTGGAACAGCGGCTTGGACTGCCAGGCATGCATGCCCCAGTTCATGAAATTGACCGACTCGCTGATCCGCTGGTTGAACGAGGTCAGCCCTGACAGAACCATTACGAGGCGCCGGCCATTCTGCTCTGCCGACCCGGTGAAGGCGTAGCCCGACTCCTCAGTATGCCCCGTTTTGAGGCCGTCGGCGCCCGGCACGCGGCCCAGCAAGGGATCGCGATTGGCCTGCGTAATATCCTGGCCCGACCCCATCGTCTTGCCCCACGTGAAATTCGGGCGGCTGTAGAATTGCTTGTAGAGATCCGGGAAGTTCTGGATCGTCGCGGTCGCGATCGTCGCCAGGTCACGCGCGGTAACGTAGGTCACGCCGCCATCCGGCCAGCCGTTGGACGTGCCGAAATGGCTGTTGGTGACCCCGATCTCCTTCGCTTTCTGATTCATGATCGCGGTGAAGGCGGGTTCGGTACCGGCGATATGTTCCGCCAGCACGACGCAGGCGTCGTTCCCCGACAATGTGATGATGCCCAGCAGAAGATTGGCGACCGAAACCTGCTCGCCCGGCGACAGGAACATGGTCGATCCCGCGGCGGGGCCATGCCACTTCTTCCACGTTTCGGGGTTCACCGTCGCCATGTCGTTGAGGTGCAGTTGCCCCCGCTTGATCATGTCGAACGCGACATAGACGGTCATCATCTTGGCCAGCGATGCCGGCGGTATGCGCTGGTCCGCATTCTTGGTGTAGAGAATCGCGCCCGAAGAAAGGTCCTTCATGAAAGCGACCGTCGCGGGCGTATCGAATGGCGGGGCCGCGGCCTCGCCAGGAAGCGCAGCCAGAGCGGTGGCGGCAAGAAGGAAAGCGGCGGAGCGGAGGGGCGTCATGATCGACAGGTCATCCTGTTTTGGTGTGGTGCTGTGATAGCGCTGCGCGGCGGCCCGCGCCAAGCGTCTATCGGACGATCGCGTCGGCCAGAACACCGACCGACATGGCGTAAAAGTTCGAGCAATTATAATCCAGGATCGCGCGATAGTTGCTGGTGAGCAGATAGGCCGGCATGCCGGGGCCGTCAGGTTCGAGCAGTTGCGTAAGTTCGCCGTCCGCAGGCGCCGGATAGCCCGCGACGACCACACCCTTCGCCTTCCACTCGCCGACCGTCAGCCAGCGGCTCAGCCGCGCATGAACGCGCGCGCAGCGTGGCGACACCAGGGGAGAGCGGATGGCGGCGCGATCGAAGTCAGCCGGCAAAGTCACCGCGACGCCCCAGGTCGTGTTCGGCTTCCAGCCTGCTTCCTGCAGATAAGCCGAAATCGATGCGAGCGTATCGGCGTCGCTGGTCCAGATATCGGCCTTGCCGTCGCCATCGCCGTCGGTGCCGATCCGCAGATAGGTGCTGGGCAGAAACTGCGGATAACCGGTCGCGCCCGCCCAGCTTCCTTTCATCTCCGCCCGGGTGAAGCCCTGATCGATCAGCTTCAGCGTCGCGATCAGCTCGGCCACGAACAATTCGCGCCGCCGCCCGTCATAAGCGAGTGAGGCGAAGGAGCGGATCAGGTCGAAATTGCCGGTGTAGCTGCCATATCCCGTTTCGAGGCCGAATATCGCGAGCGCGACGTTTCCGGGCACACCCGTCCTCGCCTGATTGCCGGCGAGCTGCGTGCTCAGCATCTGATAGCGGGTCTGGCCCTTCTCGATATGCGGCCGGTCGACATGGCTCCGGCGATAGGGCGCAAAGCTCATGACCCCCGGTGGACCATTGGTGGTCGCGCCGCCCGGCTGCGAACGGTCGAAATGGATCACGCGCGGGTTGAAGGTCAGTCCGGAGGTCTCGCGATCGAATGTCTCCGGCTTCACACCCTCCGCGATTGCCCGTGATCGCAATCCCTGAATGAAGGCGGTGAAAGCGGCATCTTCGGCCGAGGGTACGGCGACCGGCGGCGCGGCGCTGTCCGCAGCGGTGGCCGCGGGCTGATCCGGCGCAGCCGCTCCGGTTTCAGCGCCGGGCGCGGTCTGCGCGGCGAGCGGACTGGCGCAAAGCAGAGCGACGGGCAGTGCGGAGAAGCGAAGCGACAGGATCATATGCAACGCCCCTGCCATAGTCGGGGCCGCGAAGGAATCCCGCTCGTCGTGGCATCGCAACGCTTGCGCGCAAGCCAACTCCCCCGCAATAAGCGCCGCGCAAGGACAGGTGGCCGAGTGGTTTAAGGCAGCGGTCTTGAAAACCGCCGTGCGGGGAACCGTACCGTGGGTTCGAATCCCACCCTGTCCGCCAGGTTTCGCGACCGATCAGAATGAGGCGCGTATACCGAAAACATTGCCCTCCGGATCGACCACATCCCAACCGCCCCATGGGCGCTGGAGGAAGGTTACGCCCGCCGCCAATAGTCGCGCCTGCTCGACTTCCGGATCGTCGACCGCGAAGATCAACTTGCAACTCTCTGGTTCCCGGGCGACCGGAGGCACCGCGATTTCAATGGTTTCCGCAATATGCCGCGGGATGGCATGGAGCGCGAACGCCGCCCCGCCCGCGTCGAACTCGATCCAATCGTCCCGACTCGTTTCCAGGATTGGGTGAAAACCGATCAGATCGCGATAGAATGCCGTCATTTCGCCAAGGTCTTTGACGAACAGCATTGCACCACTCATGCGCATCTTCGATCTCCATTGCCGTCGGGCGAGCCTAATTGCGGTGGATGGCGCCTGCCAGGTGGGATGCAGCCGGTGAGGGAAATCCTCTATCGTTCGCAGGCACTGGAGGTGCGGCGCATCATCGCGGGCGATGGCCGGCGGGTGGTGGTCACCTTCGATTCCTATCATGAACCCGCAGGCACGGACCGCCCCGGCTTCGGCGAGGCCTTTTTTCAGGCCGAGGATATCACAGCGATCCACGTCATGTCGGATTGCAACGACTGGTTCCAACATACTGAAATAAAAGACGCCCTCCTGATTATCAAGGAGGCCTGCCTCGGCGCCGAGCGGATCCTGGCCTATGGATCGAGCATGGGCGGTTATGCCGCATTGCGTTTCGCGGGCGCGATCGGCGCGCATGCGGCCCTGGCGCTGTCGCCGCAATATTCGCTCGACCCGCGCAAGGTGCCTTTCGAGACACGATGGGCTTCCGATCGAAGGCGGATTCGCTTCCTCCCGTGGATCGACGGCCCGATCCAGCCCGGGCCGTCCCGGATTTTCGCCTATGATAGCGCACTGGCGGCGGACCGATGCCACGCCGAGCTATTGACCGCGGCGGCGCCGATGACCGCGATCACACTTCCCCATGCCGGGCATCCTGTCGGCGGTTTCCTGAATGATATCAAATTATTACGACCGCTCGTGCTGACCGCGCTCGATGGAAGTTTCGACCCGCAGCGTTTCCGCAACGCTGCGCATAAGCGCCGCACGCGATCTGCGCACTGGCTGGCGCACCTGGCCGACAGGCAACCGGTCAGGCGGTTCGCGCTTGGGGTCGCGCTCGCGCAGCGGGCAAGCGAGATGGCGCCTGACCATCCTGCGCTTCACGATGTCCTCGCGCGACGTCTTGCGGTCGCCGGCGACTATGCCGGTGCCATCGCCGCGCATAAGCGCGCCATCGCGATCGAACCGATCGTCGACTATCGCTGGGGTCTGTCGAAAACATTACACCAGGCAGGCCAGCTTACCGACGCATTGAAGGTCGCAGAGGAAATTCAGCAGCTTACGCCCTCGACGGCTGGCTATTATGCCTGGTCCGCAAGACTGCGCGAGGAGATAGGCGACGTGATTGGCGCACTGGCCGACTTGCGTATAGCCAGCCGCAACGATCCGAATAACCTAGGCTATCGCGTCGGCGTTTTCCGTTTGATGGCGAGGAACGCTTATGCCCGGCTAGGCCGCGCCCTAAGAGCTCGCTGAGCCCCGCCGTGCCCTGCGGTGATCGGCCAGAATTGTGAATGGCCACGCCACGATCAGGGCGACCAGGATTGCAATCATGTCGGCGAACCAGTCGTCCCATTCCGCATCGCGGTGGATGAATGGGACTGCCTGGCTCAGTTCGATGAAGGCGCCGAAGGCCGCCATCATCACGAATAAGCGGAAAACCGGAATGCGCGGGTAAGCGGCACGGGCCAGAAAGGTGACCGTGAAGAACGCGATCATGTGGTTCAATTTGTCCCATGCGGACAGACTGATCGCATCCCTGCCGGGGATCACCGCGTCTACATACGCGAACAAGAGCGCGCCCCAGAAGGCGACTACGAAAAGGCGGCGTAACGGCGACATTGCGTGCGCCATGCCCGCTGCACTGCACAAGGTAAAGCCGGCGTTGCCCTCCTCCGGTACGCATGCGATGAACGGTGATGATGAGCTTCCCTGGCGAACTCGACCGCCTGATCGCCGCTGCACGCGGCTGGCGGCCCGCCCGGATGGCGCTCGCGACGGTTATCGCAACCTGGGGCTCCGCCCCGCGGCCGCGGGGCAGCCATATGCTGGTGCACGAGGACGGCCGTTTCGAGGGCTCGGTTTCAGGCGGTTGCGTCGAGGGCGAGGTGCTGCATGCCGCCGCGTCCACGATCGCCGACGGACAGAGGCGATTATTGGAATTTGGTGTGGCCGACGAAGCCGCGTGGGATGTCGGCCTCCCCTGTGGCGGACATATCGAACTGCTGGTGCAGTCGGTCGCGGCCGATGGCTTTGACCGGGCATTGTTCGACAGCATCGCCGACATGCGAGCCCGCGGTGAATGGATTGCGCTCACCACCGACCTTACGAGCGGTACGACCGTGATTGGCGATGAGCCGGGCGAAGGGCGCTTCGTGAATGTTTATGCGCCGCCGCGTCGTCTGCTGGTCGTAGGCGCGGTCCAGATCGCCCAATCGCTTATCACGATCGCGCAGAGTCTGGACGTCGTGCCGACGCTGATTGATCCGCGCGGCCGCTTTCTGACCGCGGAGCGCTTTCCGGGTGTGAGCCTGGACGATCGTTGGCCCGACGAGGCGATTGCAGGGCAAAGGCCCGACGCGGCCACCGCAATCGTCACGCTAAGCCATGACCCGAAAATCGACGACCCTGCGCTGATCGCCGCCCTGGCGTCGCCCGCTTTCTATGTGGCAGCGCTCGGGTCGCGGCGCAGTCATACGAAACGGCTAGAGCGGCTGATGGCGGCCGGTGTCGAGCCGAATGAGTTGGCACGGATCAGCGCCCCCGCCGGGCTGGCGATAGGCGCGCAAGGACCCGCCGAGATCGCATTGTCGATCGCGGCGGGTATGATCCACGCATTCCGGGCCCGGTAAGGCCCGAAAACTTACTTCTTGCTGAGGCTGAGACCGCCGAAACGCTTGTTGAAGCGTGCAACCTGGCCGCCCTGATCCAGCAACTGCCCGCGGCCGCCGGTCCACGCCGGGTGGACGGTCGGGTCGATATCGAGCTGCAGCGTGTCGCCTTCCTTGCCCCAGGTGGAGCGCGATTCGAACACGGTGCCATCGGTCATCTGGACCTTGATAGCGTGATAATCGGGGTGAATGTTCTTCTTCATGATGCAAATCCCGGTAAGTGGCTGGTTCCAACCAGCCTGAAGGAAGCGGCGCCCCTACAGGAAGGGCGCCGAAATTGGAAGGCTTTTGCGGCTAAGCTCAGGCCGACGGCGGATCGGCGATCATGGCGGTGAAATTGGCCTGCGCCACCACCTTGCCCTCGATCAATGCGCGCCCGGCGAACTTGCACACGCTCGCACGCTTCTGGACGAATTCGACTTCCAGCCGCAGCAGCACGCCGGGTTCAACCGGCGCGCGGAATTTGGCCTCGTCAATCGCCATGAAATAGACGAGCTTGCCCGATCCGGCGAGGCCAAGGCTTTCGACGGCAAGAACACCCGCCGCCTGGGCCAGGGCCTCGACAATCAGAACGCCCGGCATGATCGGGCGCCCTGGGAAATGCCCCTGAAAGAAGCTTTCGTTGATCGTCACCGCCTTGATGGCGGCGATGCGCTGATCGATCACGAGTTCCTCAACCCGGTCGACCAGCAGCATCGGATAGCGATGCGGTAGCGCCGCCATCACCCGACCGATGTCGAGTGGGCCGATCACTACCGTCTCACCTTGTTCGCTCATCGGACTTCGATCTTCAGCGACCCGGGCCCTGGGCCGGAGCAGCAGCCGGCTGCGCCGGAAGCGTGATGCTCGGGTTCGGGAAGGCCGCGTCGAGACGCTGGATCACCACGGTCGTGATGTCCGCCGCCGGATCGGAGGCGAGCAGGCTGTTCTTGGACACGACGACGTCCGCCTTGCGCTCGGCGCGGATCTGCTCCGCGATCGGGGCGACATGGTCGACGATCTGCGACTGGACGTAGCGGCCGACCGCCTGCACTTCCTGATCCAGCTGCTGAGCGGCTTCCTGCGCAGCCTGGGCGCGTTCGCCGGCCTGCTGGTACGAGGTGCGCTGCGCCGGGGTCACCTGCGCGGGCGCCTTGATCGCCTGCAACTGGCCCTGCAGCGTCTGGAACGCCTGCGCGGCGGTCTGGAAGGCGGTCGCACGCTGCTGCATCAGCGTGTCATATTTGGCGTGGAGCTGCTGCGTCCCGCTCTTGGCGGCGTTCGAATCCGTGAACACCTTGTTGAAATCGACGGTCAGCACGTCGCCTGCAGCGAGCGCCGGTGCGGCGGAGGCGGCGAGCAGAGCGGCGGCCGCCGAAATCTTGAGCATGGTCTTCATCAGAATTGGGTTCCTACGTTGAAAGTGAAGAGCTTGGTGTTGTCGCCCTGACGCTTGACGATCGCCTTGGCCATGTCGATGCGGAACGGCCCGAAGGGCGAATTCCAATTCACGCCGATGCCGATCGAGATACGCGGTTTCCAGGTATCGCCGAGCCACAGCTCCTTGAAGCCAGGAATGTTCGTGCCCGACGGAGTAAGGCCGCTGGGGCAACTCGTCTTGTTGTCGAACGGAATGGACTGCGACGGCAGCGCATTGGTGTCGTTGGGATTGGCATCGACGCATAGCCGCGTACCGTCGGAGTTGAGTTGTTCGCGGAACTGACCGTTCGGGCCGGTATCGTAGAGAGCCGGCTTCTTGGTGCCGAATACCGAGCCGATGTTGAGGAAGGCCGACGGACGAATGCCAAGTTCCTTGACCGCATTTCCGAGCGGCAGCTGGACTTCGAGCTTGCCAAAATAGCTGGCTCGACCGCCGAGCGCGTCATCGCTGATCTGATTGCGGTCAAGGTTGAGCGAGCCGTCGCTCTTGTAAGTCGCGCGCAGCACGCGCGGACCGAGGCCGCGGATGTCGAAGCCCGCAAATTCGGGCTCGCCCATGTAGAAGCGGTCGGTCAGACGCACCTTGTCAGTGCCCGGGCCTTTCCCGCTTTCCAGCGACTGGATGTAGCCGCCCTGAAGGTTGGCGGAAATGATGAAGCCGTGCCAGTTCCAGTATTTGTGGCCCTCGACGGTCGACTTAATGTAGCGAACGCTGCCCCCAAGCCCCGCCAGATCCTGGCTGACGAAGAAGCGCATGCCGTGGCTCGGGTGGATGCGGTCGTTCAGATTGTCGTACACTAGGCTGTAGCCCAGCGACGAGGTGGTGCGATTGCCGATCGCATCGCACAAATAACGGCCGGCAAGGATCGGGTCGCAATGCGTGGCGCCGGATGCGTCCAACGTACCGTCGGGGTTATAGGCGGTATAATAAGTCGACTTGTCGAGCGACACATTGTCAACGCTCAGCTGATATCGTAGCGCCATCGACCAGAATTCGGTCAACGGCACGCCCGCGCGAAGCTGGAACCCCGTCGTCGTCTCGTCATAGGTCGTATGACGATCGGTGTTCACATAGTTGAACGAATTATAGTCGCGCCGGAACACGTCCACGCCCAACGCGATATTGTGATCGAACAGATAGGGTTCGGTGAAGCCCAGATTGACGGAGCGGTTGTAGATCGACCAGTCGACGCCCGCGCGGACCTCCTGGCCCTTGCCCATCAGGTTGGCCTGCTCGATCTGCGCGCTGACGATGAATTTCTCGAGGCTCGAATAACCGGCCGACACCTGAAGCGAACCTGTGGATTTCTCTTCGAGATTGGTCTCGAGGATCACGCGATCGGGCGCCGAACCCTGCTTCTGCTCGACTTCGAGCTTATCCTGGAAATAGCCCAGGCTCTGGATACGGTCGCGCGAGCGCTTGACGCGGAAACCGTTGAACGCATCGCCCTCGGCCAGACGGAATTCACGGCGGACCACCTTGTCGCGGGTGATCGTGTTACCGTTGATGTTGACCCCTTCGACATAGACGCGGGGGGCGTCCTTCATGGTGAAGGTGATGTTCATCACCCTTTTTTCCTTGTCCGCCTCGTAGTGCGGATCAGTATCGGCGAAAGCGTAACCGAGCGTACCCGCGGTCTCGTTGAGCACGTCGAGCGTGTCCTCGACCACCTTTGCGTTATACCATTGTCCGGCCTTGATCCTGACCAGATATTTGAGCGCCTCAGGCCGCAAGTCGCGGATCGCGCTCTCGATCTTGGGCTCGCCAAACTTGTAGCGGGCGCCTTCGTCGACGACATAAGTGATGATGAAGTCGCGCTTGTCGGGCGTGAGCTCGGCTACCGCGGACACGACGTGGAAGTCGGCATAACCCTGGGTCAGGTAGAATTGCCGGAGCTTTTGCTGGTCATAGGCCAGGCGATCGGGATCGTAGCTGGTGCCTTGCGAGAAGACGTGGAGCAGACTCGCGGTCTTGGTCGCCATTTCGGCGCGCAGACGGCTGTCCTTGAAATGCTCATTGCCGATGATGTTGATACGGCGAACGCGCGACTTGGCGCCCTCATGAATCTCGAACACTACGTCCACCCGATTCTGGTCGAGCGACACCATCTTGGGCTCGACAGTGGCGGCATAGCGGCCCTGGCGCTTGTAAAGCTCGATGATGCGGTTGACGTCGGCACGCGCCTTGGAGCGCGTGAAGATCTGACGCGGCGCGAGCTTGATCTCGGGCCGGATCTTCTCTTCCTTGATGCGCTTATTGCCCTCCAGCACGATCCGGTTGATCACCGGATTTTCGCGCACGTGGATTACGAGGTCACCTGTGTCGGTGCCCGAAAAATACGCATCGGCGAACAATTCCGAGCCGTAGAGATCCTTGATCGCCTGATCGAGGTCGGCGTTGGTGTACGTGTCGCCTGGATGCAGCCGGATATAGGAACGAACCGTATCCGCCTCGAGGCGCTGGTTGCCTGTTACGTCGATCGAGCGGATCAGCTTCGGCGGTTGCGGAGCGGGGGCAATTGGCGCGGGGGCCGCCTCCGTGGGCGCTGCCGGCGCCTGCGCTGCAACGGGCATGCCCGCAAGCGCGGTACCGATCAATAACGCACTCGCCAGTCGGCAGGATGCACGTCGCCCGTCACTGGTCATGAATTCCGTCACGCAACCCCGCCCTTCACCTTAGGATCTGCTTTGAAGCCGGGGCCTTCTGGCCGGCGGGTTACGCCCTGCCCTATCCCCGTCAGCCGATCAAGCCGGCAAGCTTCGTCCAAAGGCCGAAGGAGCCAAGATCGTTGACGGTTACGAACAGCATGAATCCCAACAGCAAAGCAAGCCCCGACCGAAATGCCCATTCCTGAGCCTGAGCAGGCAATGGTCGGCGACGGACACCCTCAATAAGATAGAAAAAGAGGTGACCGCCATCCAGAAGCGGGATTGGCAGAAGGTTGATGAAGCCCAGATTAATCGAAATGAGTGCCATCAGGTCGACGAAATCGAGCAGTCCCAGCTGGACGCGCTGACTGGCGAAATGCGCAATCTTGAGTGGTCCGCCAAGCTCCTTGGCAGAGCGCTGGCCCGTGAAAATCTGCCCGATCACGTCGGAGATCATTCGCACGCGGTCGCCGACCGCGGAGACCGAGGCATTGAAAATCTCGACGGGCGTCCCGGGCTTGTGGATCCGCGCCGCCGGGGCAATCCCAAGCAGCCCGCGCTCGATCTTGCCGCCGTCACCATCGGTTTCGGTAATCGTGTCGGTGAAGATGTTAAGCGGCACAACCCGGCCAGCCCGCTCCACCTGCACGGTCAAGTGCTGGTGTGCGCGGATCAGCAGAAGCAGCTGAATGTCCTCGAACTTGTCCGTGCGGCGGCCGGCGACCGAGATGATCCGGTCTCCGGGCCTGATACCGCCCTTCTCCGCCGCCGACCCGTGCATCACAGCAGCGACGACGGGCGGCGTCTCCGGCACGCCATAGGCTGTGAAAAAGGCCCCATAAACCGCTATCGCAACAAGGAAATTCGTGAACGGGCCCGCCGCGACGATGATGAAGCGCTGCCATACCGGCTTGCCCTGCAGCGTCTTGGCCTTCTCTTCGGGCGGAAGCGCGAGCCAGGCTGGGTCGGGCTCGCTGGCCGGGCCCATGTCGCCACGAAATTTGACGTAGCCGCCGATCGGCAGCGCCGACACTTTCCAGCGCGTGCCACGTCGGTCGGTCCATCCGAACAATTCGCGGCCCATGCCGATCGAGAACATGTCGGCCTGCGCGCCGAACAGGCGTCCCGCGAGATAATGCCCCATCTCATGGACGAACACGAGCGGGCCGATCACCGCAATGAAGGCCGCAGCCGCGATCAGGATTGAAAGCAGACCGCTCATGCCGCCTGCCGCGCCAGCGCCAGCGTCGCCACCCGACGTGTCTCCGCGTCCAACATCAACGCCTCGTCGATGCTCTCGGGCGAGCGCGCTTCGTAGCGCGAAAGAACCTTGTCGACGATCGACGCGATATCGAGGAAGCCAATCCGCCCCTCCAGAAAGGCCGCGACCGCTTCCTCATTGGCCGCGTTGAGCACGCCCGGACGCGATCCTCCGGCCGCCAGCGCCTGCAGTGCGAGAGCAAGCGCAGGGAAACGATCCAGATCGGCTTCCTCGAAGTCGAGCCGGCTGATCGCGGCCAGGTCGAGAGGCTCGCACGGCGTCTTCATCCGCTGCGGCCATGCCAGCGTATGCGCGATCGGGGTACGCATATCAGCCGGCCCCAATTGGGCCAGCATCGAACCATCGACATATTCCACCAACGAATGAACCACCGATTGGGGGTGGACCAGCACCGACAATTTCTCGTTCCCGACAGGGAAGAGATGATGGGCCTCGATCAGCTCAAGCCCCTTGTTCATCAAAGTCGCCGAATCGACCGAAATCTTCGCGCCCATCGACCAATTGGGGTGCTTGACCGCCTGGGCAGGCGTTACGCGCGCCATTTCGTCCCGGCTCAGCGTTCGGAACGGCCCCCCGCTCGCGGTGAGGATGATGCGGCGGACCCGCGACGGATCATCGTGCGGAAAACATTGGAAGACCGCGTTATGCTCGGAATCGACCGGCAACAGCGTCGCCCCTGCTTTATGCGCAGCCTGCGTCATCAGGCTGCCGGCCAGCACCAGCGATTCCTTGTTGGCAAGGGCGATCGTTCTGCCCTGTTTCAGCGCGGACATGACCGGCTTGAGACCGGCGGTGCCGACAATCGCCGCCATCGTCCAATCCGCACCCATCGCCGCTGCTTCGCAAATCGCGTCGGGGCCCGCTGCAACCTGCGTCTCGGTCCCGCTCAGCGCTTCCTTGAGCGCCGGATAGAGCCGGTCATCCCCAATTACCGCGTGACGCGCGCGCGTGCGACGCGCCGCAGTGGCCAGCCCTTCGACATCCTGACGCGCGGTAAGCGCGATCATTTCGAATGCATCGCCTTCGCGCTCGATCAAATCGAGCGTCGAACGTCCGATCGATCCGGTCGCACCCAGAATGGAAACGCTACGCGCCATCAAAGGCTGCCATTCGCCACCAAAGCGGCGACCACGATCGCAACCGGCAACATGCCGTCGATCCGATCGAGCAGTCCGCCATGACCGGGTAATATCTTGCCCGAATCCTTGACTCCGACGTGCCGCTTCATCCCGCTTTCGACGAGATCACCGATCTGCGCGACGACCGCGAGCAAGGGCGCGATCCACATGCTGCGCGTCGGCAGGTGGCCCAGTTTGGCAATCACCGCGCCGACGATGCCGGCCGCAACCATGCCGCCGATCAGGCCAGCCCAGGTCTTGTTCGGGCTGATGGCGGGCGCGAGCTTCGGGCCACCGATTGCACGGCCAGCGAAATAAGCGCCGATGTCGGTCGCCCACACGATCGCCAGCGTCCACAGGGCGAGCGCGAAACCCAATGGCTGATCGCGCAGGAAAAGAAGCGCGATCGCGGCGGTGCCGATGTAACCGACGCCGACCGCGGTCAGCGCAGCTTTCGGGAACATCGCCATCGCAATCGCGGCGATAAGCAGGAGCGCCAGCGTGGTGCGATCCGTGCCCCACAGCATCGGTAGTGCGTAGCTCATCCCCACCAGCAACACGAGCAAGCCGATACCGAGCCGCGCGCGGTGCGCGCGCACCAGGCCTGCCCATTCGATCAGCGCGATACAGGCAACGATCGTCAGCAAGGCCCAGAGGACGACCCCCCCGAGCCACAGCACGCCGATCGCCACCACGGCAAGCAGGGCGCCGATCAGGCTTCGCGTCGCGAGGTCGGATCGGGGCTTAACGTCCGCCATAGCGCCGCTCACGCCGGCCAAAGCTCACGATCGCCTCCTCAAGGCTCGCCCGGTCGAAGTCAGGCCAGAGCGTATCGACGAAGAGCAACTCGGCATAAGCTACCTGCCACAACAGGAAATTGGAGAGTCTCTGTTCGCCCGAGGTACGGATGACCAGGTCAAGCGGGGGTAGCGTCGCGGTATCGAGCCGCGCCTCGATCGCGGAAGAATCGATCGCCGCCGGATCAAGCGTGCCATCTTTCGCCTCGGCGGCAAGCGCTCGCACCGCGCGCACGATCTCGTCCTGCGCGCCATAATTGAGCGCGAGCACCAAAGTCAGGCCGCGATTCTTGGCGAGTTGCTCCCGCGCCGCATCGAGATCGGCCACGATGTCGGCATCGAGCGCGCGCCAGTCCCCGATCAGCTCGAGCCGCACTTCGTTTCGATCGAGCTCGGCGATTTCACGGCGCAGATAGAAACGCAGCAATCCCATCAGGTCGTCGATCTCGGTCGCGGGACGCCGCCAATTCTCCGAAGAGAAAGCGTAAAGCGTCAGCGCCTGGATGCCGAGCTCGCCCGCCCCCTTGATCGTGCGGCGTACCGCCTCCATGCCCGCGCGATGACCGGCGACGCGCGGCAGCAGCCGTTTCTTCGCCCAGCGGCCATTGCCGTCCATGATGATCGCGACGTGCCGGGGAACGGCAAGCCCGTCCCCGCTATTTTCTATCGGCGAGGCCGACGCGGAGCTCACTTGCCCAGAATTTCCTTTTCCTTGGCGGCAGCGGCGGCATCGATATCGACGATGGTGGCGTCGGTCAGCTTCTGAACCTCGGTCTCGCTGCGCTTACGCTCGTCCTCGCTGATCTCGCCCTTCTTCTCGTCGGCCTTGAGATTATCCATGCCATCGCGGCGCACGTTGCGCGCGGCGATGCGCGCCTTCTCCGCATATTGGCTGGCAAGCTTCGCGAGCTCCTTGCGGCGCTCTTCGGTCAGATCGGGGATCGGAATGCGCAGGGTCTGCCCGTCGACGATCGGGTTCAGGCCCAGCCCGGCCGAACGGATCGCCTTGTCGATCGGCCCGACATTGGATTTGTCCCACACCTGCACCGACAGCATGCGCGGTTCGGGTGCGGACACGGTGGCGGCCTGGTTCAATGGCATGTGGCTGCCATAGACTTCTACCGTGACGGGATCGAGCAAGGTCACCGAAGCGCGGCCGGTACGCAGTCCCTGCAGATCGTGCTTCAACGCTTCCACCGCGCCATGCATGCGGCGCTCGAGATCGGCCTTGTTATATGCGGCCATGGGTCACTCCCCTGAATTGCGGACGATCGTGGCCGTCCCTTGGCCCGCAAGCACCTTGGCAAGATTGCCCTGCTCGCGGATGTTGAACACAACGATCGGAATAGCATTGTCGCGGCAAAGCGCCACTGCGCTTGCGTCCATAACCTTTAGGTTATCCGACAACACTCGGTCATAAGTTACGGTTTCATATCGCTTTGCGGTCGCCACTTTCTTGGGATCCGCGTCGTAGACGCCGTCGACCGACGTGCCCTTTAGCAGGGCGTCGCAACCGAGCTCGGCGGCCCGCAGCGCGGCGCCGGTGTCGGTGGTGAAAAACGGGCTGCCGACGCCGGCGGCGAAGATCACCACGCGGCCTTTTTCAAGATGGCGCTCGGCGCGGCGACGGATGAACGGCTCGCACACCGACGACATCGGAATTGCCGACTGGACGCGTGTCTCGACGCCGATCTGTTCGAGGGCATTTTGCACCGCAAGCGCGTTCATGACGGTCGCGAGCATGCCCATATAATCGGCGGTGGCGCGCTCGATACCCTTGGCCGCGGCGGACAGGCCGCGGAAGATATTGCCTCCACCGACCACGACGCACAATTCGAAGCCCGCATCGCGCGCGGCCGCAATCTCGCCCGCGACGCGCGACGTCATGGCCGGGTCGATCGCGAGCCCCTCCCCGCCCATCAGCACCTCACCCGACAACTTGAGCAGGATGCGTTTGAAGGGCGGCTGCGACATGCGCTTGGAAAATCCGTTCAAAAAGGGAAACGGCGCCCACCTTAGAGGTGCGCGCCGCTCCTGAAAACCCTTCGGAACCGAAGGGTGTCACATTGTTAAATGCCGGCCGCAGCCGCCACTTCGGCCGCGAAGTCGCTGGTCTGCTTCTCAATGCCCTCACCGAGCTGGAAGCGGACATAATCCACCAGCGCGATCGAGCCGCCGGCGTCCTTTGCGGCCGCGGCGATGACGTCCTTGATCGGCGTCTTGTTGTCCATGACGAAGATCTGCGAGGTCAGCGCATTCTCCTTGCGGAATTTGGCGATCGCACCTTCCACCATCTTCTCGATGATGTTCTGGGGCTTGCCCGATTCTGCGGCCTTTTCCATCGCGATCGCGCGCTCGCGATCGACCATGGCCTCGTCCAGACCTTCCTCATGCAGCGCCAGCGGGCTGGCGGCGGCGATGTGCATCGCCAGGCTCTTGCCGAGCGTCTCGATCTTGTCGACCGGCGCCGAGCCTTCGAGCGCGACCAGCACGCCGATCTTGCCGATGCCGGTGCCGGCGGCGTTGTGGACGTAGGAGACGACCGCGCCTTCATTGACCGACACTACCTTGGCGCGGCGCAGCTGCTGATTCTCGCCGATAGTGGCGATGTTCGCGGTCAGCTTCTCGGCGACCGTGCCGCCACCCGGATAGGTCGCCGCGGCCAGCGCGTCGATGCTGTCGCCGGTCTCGAGCGCGAGCTTGGAGACCGTGCGCACGAAATCCTGGAACTGTTCGTTCTTGGCGACGAAGTCGGTCTCGGAGTTGACCTCGACTGCAGCGCCCTTCTTGCCCTCGACTGCGACGCCGACCAGTCCTTCGGCCGCGGTACGGCCCGATTTCTTGGCGGCGGTGGCCAGGCCCTTGGTGCGCAGCCAGTCGATGGCAGCTTCCATATCGCCGCCATTTTCGGTCAGCGCCTTCTTGCAGTCCATCATGCCGGCGCCCGAGCGCTCGCGCAGGTCCTTCACGGCAGCAGCGGTGATCTCCGCCATTATTCCGATCCTTTCAAAAGCAGATAGACGTCACCCCAGCGAAAGCTGGGGTCTCGTGAGGCTGACTAGCCGCCGCCTCCTGAGATCCCAGCTTCCGCTGGGATGACGATGAAATGTTACGCCAGTGCTTCTTCGGCCGGCGGCGCTTCGGCGGCGCCGATATCCTCGCCAGACGCGGCACGGCCCTGCGCGTTGCCGCGCGTGGCGGCGGTCGCGATCAGATCGCAATAAAGGCGGATCGCACGGCTGGCGTCGTCATTGGCCGGGATCGGGAAAGCGATGCCGTCCGGGCTGACGTTCGAATCGAGGATCGCGACGACGGGAATGCCAAGCGTGTTGGCTTCCTTGATCGCCAGCTCTTCCTTGTTGGCGTCGATCACGAACATCACGTCGGGGATGCCGCCCATGTCGCGAATGCCGCCGAGCGACTGCTCGAGCTTGTCGCGCTCGCGGGTGAGCTGCAGCACTTCCTTCTTGGTGAGGCCGTGCGTGTCGCCCGAAAGCTGCTCTTCAAGGCTCTTGAAGCGCTTGATCGAGCCCGAGATCGTCTTCCAGTTGGTGAGCATGCCGCCCAGCCAGCGATGATTGACGAAATGCTGACCCGACTGACGGGCTGCCTCGGCGATCGGCTCCTGCGCCTGACGCTTGGTGCCGACGAACAGGACCTTGCCGCCCGCGGCGACGCTCGAGCTGATGAAGTCGAGTGCGCGCGCGAACAGCGGCACGGTCTGCGACAGATCGATGATGTGAACGCCGTTGCGATCGCCGAAGATGTAAGGCTTCATCTTCGGATTCCAGCGATGTGTCTGGTGACCGAAATGCGCACCCGCATCGAGCAACGCCTGCATGGAAACGGACGGTGCCGCCATGGTATTTCTCCTAACCCGGTTGGACCTCTGCAGGGCAGGAACCGCGAATTGCTCCGCGGCACCGGTATGGATGCCCTACATGTGGAATGGCCGCGCATTTAGTGCCGGACCGCACGGGATGCAACCCGGAAAAGACTGGAAAATGGGGCTTGACCTAAGAACAAACACGGAACATACGGAACCGCCTCGTTGCAACCATGTTACGACCGCACCCCAGGGACGGCCGGACGAGCCGGAGATGTTCGATGATGCAGACTGTTGCCGTGATTGTTTCTTCGCTGCTCGCGATGGGCGCGCTTGCGCTAATCGCCAGCCTGCTCGTCCGCGATTGGCGGCTGGTGATGCGGGCGCTCCACAACAGCCGCCAGTTCCATCCGCTACCGCTTCCGGTTCAACCGCGCATCGCTTTGCACGATCGCCGCGCGCGCGTGATCAGCGTCCGTTCGCAATCTTCTCCGCAGCGCGCCGCCGCTTGACCTTGGCGTAACTACGTACCGCGAACGGAATAGCCGCCGCATAAAGGATCACGAGTAGGCCAAGCGTCGCCCATGGTGCTGTTGCCAGTGCGGCACCCACCAGCGCGATAAGGACTAGCGCCGGCAACCGGAATTCGCGGCGCAGCCGGAACGAGCCCCAGCCATAGGTCGCGAAGTCCGAAATCATCAGGAAAGCAGAAAACAAGGTCCAGGGCGCGACGACATAGGTCCGCGCAAAGATATGCTGGAAGGCCGGCAAATCGGCATCGCCCAGCGCCATCCACAAGATCAGGGGCAACAGCGCCATTCCGGCGCCTGCGGGCGCGGGCACACCGGTCAGAAAGCCGGCGGATTTGCGCGGTTGCTCTTCTACGTCGATCTGCGAATTGAACCTGGCCAGGCGAAGTGCGCAGCACACCGCGTGCGCGAGCGCGATCACCCAGCCATATTTGGGAATATATTGCAGCGTCCATAGGAACAGGATGACCGCGGGCGACACTCCGAAAGCAATGACGTCGGAAAGCGAATCGAGCTCCGCGCCGAAGCGGCTCTCGGCCTTGAGCAATCGTGCGACGCGCCCGTCCAGTCCGTCCAATATTCCCGCGACCACGATCGCGCCGACCGCTTTTTCCCATTCGCCCGCGATCGCGAATCGAATTCCGGTCAGCCCGAAACACAAAGCGAGCGCGGTCACCGCATTAGGTGTAACCGCGCGGAGCGGGATACCGCGCCGCGTTCCGCGAGGGCGAATCAAATGTCGCGCCTCATTGCGCGAGCCCGTTCGCTGGTTCGGCATCGCCGATCCGCGCGATGATCGTCTCGCCTGCGATCGCGCGCTGGCCGAGCGCAACCTTGGGCGCGGTGCCGGCAGGCAGATAGACGTCGACGCGGCTGCCGAAGCGAATCAGGCCGACGCGCGTGCCGACCGCGACCGTGTCCCCATTCTTGACGAAAGGAACAATCCGGCGCGCGACGAGCCCTGCAATCTGGGTGAATCCGATCTGGGTTCCGTTGGGGCCGGTCATCAGGAAATGCTGGCGTTCATTCTCCTCGCTCGCCTTGTCCAGGCTCGCGTTGAGGAACTTACCCGCAATATAGACTACGCGGCTGATCGTACCCGAGATTGGCGCGCGATTGATGTGGACGTCGAACACGCTCATGAAAATCGAAACGCGCATGCACGGGCCGGGCGGCAGACCGCCTTCCCCGCCTAGCTCGAATGGCGGCTCGACCTCCTGGATCAGCGTCACCAGCCCGTCGGCGGGCGATACGATCAGCCCCTGCCCTTGCGGTACGCTGCGGATCGGATCGCGGAAAAAGGCGGCGGTCCAGGCGGTCACGCCGACCATCAGCCAGTCGACGATGTGCGCGTGGAGAAGAAGAGCACGGCGGT
>Ga0207640_10000330_pt1 | contig 31573 bp, 38 predicted proteins | sample KBSCornC42_FD_184300 | JGI IMG/M metagenome (GOLD analysis project Ga0207640, IMG submission 184300) | Corn rhizosphere microbial communities from Kellogg Biological Station, Michigan, USA - KBS Corn C4-2 (SPAdes) (version 2) | ecosystem: Host-associated > Plants > Roots > Rhizosphere > Soil ... | reverse complement strand
AGATTGCAGGCAGGCAGCACTCGACCGGCGTTTTCCGCGAGCTTTGCCGCCAGCGCCAGCGTATGCGCCTGAGCCTCGATCACCGCCTCGGCGTCGAGCGCCTGGCTTCCGGCGAAGATGTGAAAGCCGCGCCACTCCACACCGGATTGCAAAATCAGATCAAGAACTTCCGGTACCTTATCGACATCGATTCCGAACTGCTTCGCCCCACCCCCCATCTTCATCCCCGACCCGCGCAAATCGAATTCGGGATTGACCCGGACCGCGAGGCGAGGGGTCGCGCCCAGCCGCTCGGCGATGGCCAGCGCGCGGCGGGCTTCCGAAGCGGATTCCAAGTTGATCGTTGCGCCCGCGGAGATTGCAGCCTCGAGTTCGCGATCGCGCTTCCCCGGCCCGGCGAAACTGACCCTTTCTGGCTCGATGCCGACTTGTCCAGTCAGCGCAAGCTCGCCGGCGGATGCGACGTCGAAACCGTCAACCAAAGTTGAAAGCAGCTTGAGAACCTGAGGATATGGATTTGCTTTTACAGCATAATGTATTGCCAACCGATCGGGCATTGCGGAACGAAGCCTGGCCACACGCGCCGAGATCAGATCTTTGGCGTAAACGAACAACGGCGTATCGCCCGCTTGCGCGACAAGCTCCCTGGCGGTGCGACCGCCGACGATCAGCTCGCCATCGCGAGCCGTGAAGCCATCGGGGATCGGACCGAGCGGCTTCACGCGGCCAGCTCCTGCGCCAGCGCAGCGCGGTCGAGCTTGCCGTTCGCGCTTAGCGGCATTTCAGCCCGCCAATGGATCGCTTTGGGCAGCATGAAGTTGGGCAACGCGGCTGCAAGCGCCTTGGGCAAGGCATCGCGCGCGCCATCGCTCGCTGCGCGCGCCACCAGGTGGATCGCCTGGCCGAGCCGGGCGTCGGGCACCCCTACCGCGACGACTTCCGCGACCAGCCCAGTGGACAGCGCGGCGTCCTCGACTTCCTGCGGGCTGACCCGGTTGCCCGAGGTCTTGATCATGGCGTCGCGGCGTCCGACGAAGTGGAGCAGGCCCTCGCCATCGCGCCTGACCCGGTCGCCGGACCAGACCGCCGTTCCGCCATACTCCGACCAAGCAGGAGCCGGACGAAATCGCTCGGCGGTGCGCTGGGCATCGCCCCAGTAGCCTTGCGCGACCAATGGTCCGGCCTGGACCAGTTCCCCCTCATCATCCGCGCCGGCCTCGGTCCCCTCGTCGGCCACCACCATGAGCTCGGCGAAGGGCACCGCTTTGCCGATGCTGGTAGGATGCGCCTCGATCAGGCGCGGATCGAGGTAGCTCGCGCGAAACGCTTCGGTAAGGCCGTACATCGCGTAGAGCTCAGCCTGCGGGAACAGCGCGCGCAAACGTCGCACCAGATCGACGGTCAGCGCGCCGCCGGTATTGGTCAGGCGCCGCAGCGTCGCGCCCGCGTCGCCCCAGTCCTGCTCCAGCAACTGGACCCACAGCGGCGGCATTCCGGCGAGCGTGGTAAGCCGCTCGCGCGCGACCGCCTTCACGACGTCACGCGGCGTCAAATAGTCGAGCGGAGCTATGGACGCGCCTGCATACCATCCTGCAAGCAACTGATTTTGACCGTAATCGAAACTCAGAGGCATGACGCCCATAAGCCTGTCGTCGGTTCGCAATCCAAGGTAGCCGGCGACGCTGACGGCACCCAGCCAGAGGTTGGCGTGGCTCAGCATCACGCCCTTGGGTCGACCAGTCGAACCGCTAGTGTAGAGGATTTGCGCCAGGCCCGCGGGATCGCGCTGTGATGGCCCCAAACCTGGGGCGGCCTCGGCTTGGGCCAGGACCAAGCCGTCCTCAATTGCGCGTGCATCACCTAGATCGCCGGGCTCCAGCGTCGCCAGCCGGGCGGCGTTGGCGATAAGCAGGCTGGCCCCGCTATCTGCAAGAATATGGGCAACCTGCGCTCGCTTGAGCAGCGGATTGACCGGCACATAGACCAAGCCCGCGCGCGCCGCCGCCAACGGCATCAGGCACGCAAGCTCGGTCTTGGGCAGCCAGCAGGCGACGCGCGCGCCCGGCTCGTCAACGGACGCCCTCAACCAGCCGCCAAGCCGCTCCACACGCGCTCTTAACGCCTGATAGGTTAGTGCCCTGCCCCGCAAGAGCAGCGCCGGCGCGGCGTCGGCCCCGCGAAGCGCGAGGTGATCGAGCGGCGACGCGGGCGGGACGGGTTCGAGGGACAACGGACTACCGGGATGGAGACGACGAAAGCGCGCGAGTGATGGCAAGCGTCGACTATCATCGCAACCTGGCGGATGCGCAAGGCGACGCGGCGCTTGCCGCTGCGCTCGGACCGGATGTGCAGCGCACCCCGTTCGACCGGCTCGGCTGGTGGCGCGCTCTGGCCGAGGAGTGCCTGGCAGACGAGGTGCCGCTGCTCGCGGTCGCGCGCGAGGGCGAAGCGACATGCGCCCTTCCCTTGATACGACGCCGGGGAAGCGGCCAGCTGCGCAGCCTCGCCAACTGGTACAGCTTCCGTGCCCGACCGGTTTTCGCCAACTGCGGCGAGCGCCTGCTTCCGGCAACCGCCCGCGACCTTGCGAAGCACGCACGCCGGATCAGCCTGGCGCCGATGGACGAGCGCGACGCGGCGTCGACCGCGGCCGCGTTCCGCGCCGCCGGATGGACCGCGCGCGCCGAGCAGATCGACGTCAACCACAAGCTCGAACTCCGCGGACGCGACTTCGCCACTTATTGGGCGGCGCGGCCGGGCCGGGTGCGCGAAACGGTGCGGCGCAAGCGCGCCAAGGGCGCGGTCTCGCTGCGCATTCGCGAAGACTTCTCCGAGCCGGACTGGGGCGCCTACGAGGCCGTTTACGCTCGCAGCTGGAAGCCGCGCGAGGGCAGCACGGCCTTTCTCCGCCGCTTTGCCCAAACTGAGGCGGCCGGCGGCCGGCTCCGCCTTGGCCTCGCGACGATCGGCGGAGAGCCCGCCGCCGCTCAGCTTTGGACGGTCGAAAACGGCGTCGCCTACATTCACAAGCTCGCCCACGACGAACGCTTCAAGGCGCATTCGCCCGGCACCCTGCTGAGTCATGCGATGTTCGCGGACGCGATCGACCGCGACCGCGTCCACACCATCGACTTTGGCACCGGCGACGATCCCTACAAGCGCGACTGGATGGAGATCGCCGCACCGCTGTTGCGGCTCGACATGCATCGTCCGCGCGACCCGCGCAGCTGGCCCCACTTGCTGCGCGACCGCCTGAAAGGGCCCGGCTTCCCTCTTGCGGCAGTGCAGCATGGCCGGTAGAGCCCGCGCGATTGGGGAGGAAAGCGCTCGGCATGCCCAATGATGCGGCCCCGCAATGGACCCTCGCGGACGACGACAGCGACGCGCAGCTGCGCGCCATCCTGCGCGATATCCTGGGGCTTAAGCCGGCGCAAACCGCCGCCTTCGATGTCGATTCCGGGCTGTTCGGAGCGCTGCCCGAACTCGATTCGATGGCCGTCGCGGGTCTGCTGACCGAGATCGAGGACCGCCTCGACATCGTCATCGATGACGAGGAGGTCGATGGCGAGATGCTCGAGACTTACGGCGCGTTGCTCGCCTTCGTCAGAGCCAAGCGCGCACGGTGAAGCGGGTCTCCTGGCCGTGCTCCGCGCCCGGCGGGAACGGCGAGGAAGTCGGGCTTGCCGCCGGGCCGGCCGATGCGACCCGCCGGGTCCTGATCGTCCCCGCGCTGTTCGAGGAAGCCAACCGCACTCGCCGCCTGCTCGCGCAGACGATGCGCGCGGCCGCCGCGCAGGGCGTGGCAACTGTGCTTCCGGAACTGCCCGGATGTGGTGAGAGCCTCGCGCCGCTGGACCGGCAGTCTCTGGCGAGCTGGCGCCAGGCGATGGCCTTTGCGGCCGAGCATTTCGCCGCAACGCATCTTCTGGCGGTGCGCGGCGGGGCGCTGGTGGCCCCGGCGGACCTACCCGGATGGCGTTTGGCGCCGACCGCCGGCGCATTGCGCTCTCTCCTGCGCGCCCGGACGATCGCGGCGCGGGAGGCAGGCCGCTCTGAGACGGCGGCCGAGCTGCTGGTGGCGGGCCAAGAGCGAGGTCTCGAGCTTGCGGGTTACAAGCTCGGCCCGACATTGATCGCCGATCTCGAGCAAGCGGCGCTGCCCGACGCGCCTGACCAGATCGAGCTCACCGTCGGCGAACTTGGCGGCGAAGCGCTGTGGTTGCGCAGCGAGCCCGGCGAGGATGCTCACCTTGCCTTGGCACTCGCAGCGCATCTCGCGGATGCAGTCGGATGACCCGCCGGATACTGACGTTCGACTGCCTGGAAGATGAGCTGTTCGGCACGCTCGACTCGGCCGAAGGCGAGTCCGGCCTGCTCATCGTCAGCGGCGGCAACGAAATCCGCTCGGGCGCCTGGGCGGGACAAGCCGAACTCGCCGCGCGCGTCGCAGCCCGTGGGTATCCGGTGTTTCGCTTCGACCGGCGGGGCGTCGGCGACAGCGAGGGCGCCAACCGCGGCTTCCGGGAAAGCCGGGATGACATCGCCGCCGCCATCGTTGCCTTCAGTAAAGCCGCACCTCATCTCCGCCGCGTCGTCGCGTTCGGCAATTGCGACGCGGCGAGCGCCTTGATGCTGTTCGCTGCCGAGCTCGACCTGCACGGCCTCTTGCTTGCCAATCCGTGGGTGATCGAGAACGACGAGGACGCGCCCCAAGCCCGCTCCGCGTTGCGTCGGCGCTATGCGGCGAAACTGAGAGATCCGGCGGAGTGGAAGCGGCTGGCCAGCGGCGGTGTGGATTTTCGCAAGCTCGCTGGCGGACTGAGGCAGGCCGCCGCGCCGGTGAAGCCATCTGCATTGGCCGCGCAAATGCGCGAAAGCCTGGCGCGATTTGACCGACCTGCCAGAATCCTTCTCGCCGAGGGGGATCGCACCGCGCAGCTGTTTCTCGAAGCCTGGGAGCGCGCCGACCCCCGCATCGAGCGCATCGCCAGCGCGTCACACAGCTTCGCCGATGAAGCGGCGCGCAAATGGCTGTTCGCGCAAGCGCTGGAGGCGCTACAGGGTCCGGAGCCTTAGCACGTTGGCGATCTCGAAGGAGACCACGATGCCCGATGCCACCCTTCCCGCCGCCGAACAGCTCGCTGCCAGACGCAAACCGCGCTTCGCCAACGAAAGTGCAGACTATGCCGAGGCCCGCCGGGCGCTGCTCGCCGAAGAGATCGCCGTGCGTCGCCACCTTGGCGCGCTGGCGCGTCAGCTCCGGGCGCTGCCCCCAGGGCCCGCAATCGAGGGCGACTACCTGTTCCACGACGGCAACGGCAGCGCGGTCAAGCTCGCCGAGATGTTCGGCGAGCACGACACGCTGGTCCTCTACCACTGGATGTACGGGCCCGAGCGCGAACGGCCGTGCCCGATGTGCACCAACATGCTCGGCCCCCTCGCCGCCAATGCCGCCGACATCCGCCAGCGCGCCGCGCTCGCGGTGGTCGGACGTTCGACGGTCGAGCGGCAGAAGGCCTTTGCCCGCGAGCGCGGCTGGTCGGCCGCGCTGCCGCTCTACCAGGCGCAGGGCGACGCGTTCTCGCTGGCGATCGGAGGGCTGGATCCCGAGACCGGCTTCGAATGGCCGGCGCTCTTGGTCCTGCGCAAGGACGGCGATACCGTCCGCCTGCACTGGATGGGGGAGATGACCAGGGAGATGGCCGACCCGGGCGAAGACCCGCGCGGCGCGGTCGACCTCGCCCCGCTGTGGAACGTGCTCGACCTCACGCCCGAGGGACGCGATCCCAAGTGGTATCCCAAGCTCGAATACTAGCTTACTCGAGCAGCGCGGCTCGGATCGCCACCTGCTGCGCTTCATTGACGCCCAGCACGCCGCGAAGATAGGCGTCGAAATCGCCATGGCGCTCGCGGATCGCGGCGTGCGCCGCGCCGATGTATTCGGGCGCGACCGACATCAGCGCGTAGACCGCGTCGTCCTCCATTTGCGGACCGTAGCGCGCGCGGACGGTCTCCGCGCCGAGCGCCATGCGGCCCGCGACGTCGGTGGCGGTGTTGGTCAGCAGGTAGTCCTCCAGCGCGTCGTCCGGATGCACCCCCAGCACGTGATGGGCGAGGCTGGCGGCGAGCCCGGTGCGGTCCTTGCCGGCGACGCAATGGAGCAGGCTCGGCCCGCGATCGGCAGCGAGCTCGGCGAAAAAGAGTTTCATCGATGCAACCAGCACCGATCGCCACGGCATGCCCTGGTTGAGCCGGATCATGGCGGCGCGAGCCTCGGCCCCGGTGCGCACGCCCTGCCCCGCCGCCTCATGCGCCGCCGCCCCCGACAGGCCCGCGGTCTCTCCCGGCTCGTAAAGCACCGCGGCGCCGAATTCCGGATGGCGGGCGCAAGGGTAAAGCGCGCGCTCGCTGTCGCCGCGCAAATCGATCACCGAGGTCAGCCCGAGCTTGGCGACCTTGTCGAGGTCGCCGGGTGTCGCCTCGTGGTGATGGCCCGAGCGCCACAGCACCCCGCGCTTGATCCTCGCGCCTTCGGCGCCGGCATAACCGCCGTAGTCGCGGAAGTTGCGGATGCCTTCCATCGGCAGGATGCGGTCGTCGGCCATGCGCTCGGCCCTAGCGACGGTTCACGCGCTGGACAACGCCACGACGGCGACGCAGGTTCGCGCGATGGACACCCGACACCTCGTTCTTCGACGAGGACCTCGACTACGCGCGCCGTCTGGTCGACGCCGGAGTGCCGGTCGAGCTGCACAGCTACCCGGGTGCTATCCACGCCTTTAACGTGGTCCATGAAGCTGCGGTAAGCCAGACCTTCACCCGCGATATTCTGACGGGATCGGCCGGATGCTCGAGCTCTCTGGCTAGAGGATGTAGCGGCTGAGATCGCTGTCCTTGGCCAGCCCGGCGAGCCGGTCACGAACGTAGCCGCGGTCCACCGTTACGGTCTCGCCGACACGATCCTCGGCCTCGAAGCTGACTTCCTCGAGCAGCTTTTCCATCACCGTCTGCAAGCGCCGCGCGCCGATGTTCTCGACCGCCTCGTTGACCTGCGCGGCGATCGCCGCGACCTCGCGGATTGCATCGTCGCCGATCTCCAGCGTGACCTTCTCGGTTTCGAGCAGCGCGCGGTACTGCTCAACGAGGTTGGCCCGCGTGGCCGAAAGGATGCGGACGAAGTCCTCCTCGCTCAGCGCCGAGAGCTCGACGCGGATCGGCAGGCGGCCTTGCAACTCGGGTAGCAGGTCGGCCGGCTTGGCGACGTGGAATGCGCCCGAGGCGATGAACAGCACGTGGTCGGTCTTCATCGGCCCGTACTTGGTCGCGACCGTGGTGCCCTCGATCAGCGGCAGCAGGTCGCGCTGGACGCCCTCGCGGCTGACCGAGCCGCCACGCACGTCGCTGACCGCGATCTTGTCGATCTCGTCGAGGAAGACGATGCCGTTGGTCTCGGCATTGGCCAGCGCAACGCGGGCGACGTCGTCCTGGTCCATGCGCTTTTCGGCTTCCTCGTCGACAAGCTTGTCCCAGGCGTCGGGCACCCGCATCTTGCGGCGCTTGGTCGGGGTGCGGCCCATCGCCTTCGACATCATGTCGGAGAGGTTGATCATCCCGACGTTGCCGCCCATCCCGGGGATGTCGAACGGCATCTGCGGCGCTTCCTCGACCTCGATCTCGACCTCGACGTCGTTCATCGCGTTCTCGACGATCCGCTGGCGGAAGCTCTCGCGGGTCGCTTCGGATGCGCTGTCGCCGACCAGCGCCTTGAGCAGACGGTCCATCGCGGCCTTCGACGCCGCCTCGCGCACCGCCTCGCGGCGGCGGTCCTTCTCCAGCCGGATCGCTTCCTCGACGAGATCGCGGGCAATCTGCTCGACGTCGCGGCCGACGTAGCCGACCTCGGTGAACTTGGTCGCCTCGACCTTGACGAACGGCGCATCGGCCAGCTTGGCCAACCGTCGGCTGATCTCGGTCTTGCCGCAGCCCGTCGGGCCGATCATCAGGATGTTCTTGGGCGTGACCTCGTCGCGCAGCTCCGGCGAGAGGCGCTGGCGGCGCCAGCGGTTGCGCAGTGCCACGGCAACCGCGCGCTTGGCGTCGTTCTGCCCGACGATATGCTCGTCGAGCGCGGCGACGATGGCCTTGGGTGTCAGATTGTCGTTCATCGTTTCCCGTCAAAACGAAGGCCGCCAGAGGGGCGGCCGCTTGGGACGAATTTGGGGGCGCTAGTCCCGCGCTTCAAGCCGGGCAGCGCATCGCGGAAAAGAACCGGCGGTGGTTCTCGACGATCCGCGCTATCGCGGCGGGCTGCGGCGTTGGGTCCCACTCGCCGATCTCGAACGTCCCGCCGAGCAGGATGCCGTCGGCGCGGGGGAACATGTAGCCGCTGTTGCCGGAATAGGCGTATTGCACCTCGGGCTGCGGCAGCAGGACCGCGAGTTGGCCGCGCTTGGGCTCCATCGCGGTGTCGTTGAACAGCGCGCGACTGCCGAGGCCGGTGCAGTTGAAGACCAGGCCCTCGGACAGAGCGCCGATTTCCGCGGGTGTGGCGAACTCGCGGACGACGATGCGCCCGCCGGCCAGCTCGAGGTCGCGCGTGAGCTGCCGGAGGTAATGGCCGACCTCGACGTACATCGTGGTGAAGCGCTGCATCGGCGTCGCGGGAAAGGGGTTCTCGGCCGCCGTGAGCAGCTTGGCGTCGACGTAGTATGGGTCGAGCGGGCTCGGCCCCATGTTGTCCGACTGCTCATACGTCGGCAGCCAGCGGATTCCGTACTCCTCGCCGACCATGATCTGGAAGCGCCGCCACGAGTAATCCATCGCGGCGAGGAGCTGGGCGCGGAACTCCGCGCTCTCCCGGCCCGGTTTGTAGACGCTGAACGGCATGATCTGCCCGCCGGCGATGTTCGAAGTCGTGTCGGGAGGCAGCGCCTTGGCGTAGATCGTCACCGGGAAGCCCGCTTCCTGCACCAGCCGCGCGGTCGACAGGCCCATCACCCCCGCGCCCAGCACGGCAACTGGCCCGGCGTGTCCGGGGAGGCCGAGCTGCGTCGCCAGCCGAGACGAGCCCCAGCTTAGCGTGATGCCTCCGCCGCCATGGCCGTAGTTGTGGACCAGCCGCTTGTCGCCGAGCGGCTCGGCGCGGACGACGAAGCCTTCCTCGCGATACGGCCGTAAGCCGGCGACGGTGCGGATGACGCGCTCCGGAGAGACTGTGACGGGGACTAGGCACGCGCGCGCCGTGGAAACGCTGCGCGGCGGAGTGACGCAGCCGGCCAGCGGCAGGCTCGCGCTCGTCGCCAGGAACAGCCGCCGGTCCATCGGCGGCACGCTAGTGCCTCGCCGGCTAGTCGCCAATGCTTTCCAGCGTCACCCGATCATTGGTGAAAACGCAGACCTCGGCGGCGACTTCCATCGCCCGGCGGGCGATCTTCTCAGGGTCGTCCTCGTAGTCCGCCAGCGCGCGGGCCGCCGCGAGAGCGTAGTTGCCGCCGCTGCCGATCGCCGCGATTCCGCCCTCGGGTTCGAGCACGTCGCCGTTGCCGGTGAGGATCAGCAGCGTGTCCTCGTCTGCGACGATCATCAGCGCCTCGAGGTTGCGCAGATACTTGTCGGTGCGCCAGTCCTTGGCCAGCTCGACCGCGGCGCGCATCAGCTGGCCGCGGTGCGCCTCGAGCTTCTTCTCGAGCCGCTCGAACAAGGTGAAGGCATCGGCGGTGGCGCCCGCGAAGCCGCCGATGACGTTTCCGTCATGCAGCCGCCGCACCTTGCGCGCGTTGGGCTTCATCACCGTGTTGCCCATCGAGACCTGGCCGTCGCCCGCGATGACCGTGCGATTGCCGCGCTTGATCCCGACGATGGTTGTGCCGTGCCACTGTTCGAGGCCGTGGCTCGCCCGGTTTCCGTCCATCTCGGAGATATGGGACTGGCAGGCGCGCCTTTTCAAGCGCCGCGGCGATCAGCTGCCGTTCGGACCCGGCCCCTGCGCCCCGCCACTCGCCCCGCCGCCGGCGCCGACCGCGCCGATGTTGCCGAACAAGTCCTCGAAGAAGCCGCGCTCGCGGCCAAGCGTCGGCGTGTGCTCGCTGTCGGGGTTGAGGCGCACGACGTGCTCCTTGCCGCTCAGGTTGACCGCACTGACGTTGCCGGCGCCGTCGAAGTTGACCTTGAGGATCGACTGCTCGGTGGTTTGCGGGCGGCCGAACGGGGACTGCGCGGTGTTGGTCGCGACGTAGTACCAGGTCGGCGTGCCGAACTGGCTGGTGAAGGTCGGCCGGCCCAGCGTCTTCTCGACCGATTGGCGGTTGTCGACGCCGGCCTGGATGCCGCTGATCAAGACGGGGTCGGCGAAATAGCCGCGGTGATCCTTGATGGTGGCGCAACCGGCGGTCGCCGAAAGCATCGCCGCGAGCGACGCGGCGCCCAAGAAAGTCCGGCCGGAAAGGCGCATCGAATTCTCCGCTGGAGCCGAGCATCCGCTGCGCTTGGCGCGGCGGAGCTGCGGTCCTATATCCGTTTCGCGGGCGACCCTTAAGGGCTGACCCGCCGTCCGACAAGGCCGCAAGGCGGTTGAATTGGCGCTGAACGTTTGCCTTCCCCGGAAAAGCCATGGCCCTGCTCGATCGCCTGTTCCGCCGCCGCCCCACCGACGACCATGCCGAGGTGCGTCCCCTGTGGTTCGCCACCGTCGCCGCCGCGCGCGATCCGCTGTGGTATCGCGAGCTCGGCGTCGCCGACACGGTCGAAGGCCGCTTCGACATGATCACACTGGTACTCGCGCTGGTGCTGCTGCGGCTTGAGCGTGAGCCGGACCAGGCCGAGCGCTCGGTGCGGCTGACCGAGCTGTTCGTCGAGGACATTGATGCGCAGCTGCGTCAGTCCGGCGTCGGGGATCTGGTCGTCGGCAAGCATGTCGGCAAGCTGATGGCCACGCTCGGCGGACGGCTCGGCGCGTTGCGCGAGGCGGTGCCGGTGGGGGAAGAGGCTGTCGCGCCGGTGCTAGAGCGCAACGTCTCGCTGCTCGACGGTGCCGCGTCCCAGCCGCTGGCGGAAGCGTTGCTCAAGCTCCACGCGGTTTGGGCGACGCGGCCCTTCGGCGCCCTGCTCGCGGGAGAATTGCGGCCATGACCCCCGAGCTATCTCGCTCGATCGACGTCCGTCAGTTGCCCGAGCGGTTGCACGTGACGACGAGCGAAGCCGAACGCGCCGCGCTCGCCGCCCGGTTGGGCATCGAAGCGATTGAACGGCTCGAGGCGGAAGTGGAGTTCGAGCGCGCTGGCGATGCGATAGTCGCGAGAGGGCGGATCGAGGCCGACCTCGTCCAGCTCTGCGCGGTGTCGGCAGAGCCCTTCCCGACGCGCGTCTCCGAGCCCCTCGAGCTCCGCTTCGTCCGCGAGTGGACGGATCCCGCCGCGGACGAAGAGATCGAGCTCGATTCCGACGCCGCGGACGAGATCAGCTTCGAAGGCAACCACTTCGACCTCGGCGAGGCGCTCGCGCAGAGCCTGGCGCTGGCGATCGACCCTTACGCCACCGGGCCCGACGCGGACCGTGTGCGCAAGGAGGCGGGCCTGGCTGACCAGCCGGCTACCGCCGCGTTTGCCGCGCTGGCGGCACTCAAGAAATAGGATCGGCTCTCAGAACGGGATGTCGTCGTCGAGATCGTCGGCGAAGCCGCCCTTGCCGCCGCTCGAGGCACCGCCGCCGCTGTCGTTGCCCCAGCCGCCGCGAGAGCCCCCGCCCGACGAACCGCCGCCCGAGGAGCCGCCGCCCCATTCGCCGCCGGAGCGACCACCGCCGCCACCCCCGCTGCCCCCACCCGGCGCCCCGTCGAGCATCGTCAGAACCCCGCCGATCCCGCCTACCGAGATTTCGGTGGTGTAGCGGTCGTTGCCCGACTGGTCCTGCCACTTGCGCGTGCGCAGCTGGCCCTCGATGTAGACTTTGCTGCCCTTGCGCAGATACCGCTCAGCGACGCCGACCAGCCCGTCCGACTGGAGCACGACCGAGTGCCACTCGGTGCGCTCCTTGCGCTCGCCGGTCTGCTTGTCCTTCCAGTTCTCCGAGGTCGCGATCCGCAGGTTGGCGATCCGGCCCCCGTTCTGGAAGCTTTTGACCTCGGGGTCCTGCCCGAGATTGCCAATCAGCATGACCTTGTTGAGACTGCCCGCCATGTGCCTTCGCGCTCCTACAACCCGAGCGCGACCGCGCTCCAATACGTGATTCCCGCGAAGATGTAGGCCAGCCCGAACAGGTAGGCCAGCATGAAGCCGGGCCATTTCCACCCATTCGTCTCCCGACGCGTGACGGCGATCGTGCTCATGCACTGGGGGGCGAAGACGAACCACGCGAGGAAGGCCAGCGCGGTCGGCAGGGTCCAGCGCGCCTTGAGCTGGTCGCCAAGCTGGGTTGCCTGTTGGGTCTCGTCGCCGGCGCTGACCGCGTAAGTCGTCGCCAGCGAGCTCACCGATACCTCACGCGCCGCCATCGCCGGGATCAGCGCTAGGGCGATGTCACGGTTGAAGCCGATCGGCTCGACCACGACCGCAAGCCCATTGGCGAGATGCCCGGCAAGGCTCGCATCGACCTGATCTTCACCCGGCGCGGCTCGGGGGAAGTTGAGCAGCAGCCAGAGCACCACGGTCACGGTGAAGATGATCGTCCCGGCGCGGCGGAGGAAAATCCACGCGCGCTGAAACAGGCCGAGCGCGAGGTCCTTGATGGTGGGCAGCTGATACTTGGGCAGCTCCATGATGAAGCCGCTGGCCGCGCCCTTGGTGACGGAGCGCCGCAGCACCAGTGCAACCACCATCGCGCCGACGATTCCCGCCACGTAGAGCGCGAACAGCACCAGGCCCTGCAATCCCACTCCCGCGCCGACCGAGCGGTCGGGAATGAACGCCGCGATAATCACCGCATAGACCGGCAGCCGCGCCGAGCAGGTCATCAGCGGGGCGATCAGGATCGTCGTCAGGCGGTCCTTGGGATCGGCGATGCTTCGCGTCGCCATGATCCCCGGAATCGCGCAAGCGAAGCTCGAAAGCAGCGGGATGAAGCTGCGCCCCGACAGGCCCACGCCGGCCATCAGCCGGTCCATCAGGAACGCCGCCCGGGCCATGTAGCCGGTCGCCTCGAGCACCAGGATGAAGAAGAACAGGATCAGGATTTGCGGCAGGAACACGATCACGGAGCCGACGCCCGAGATGACGCCGTCGGTCAGGAGGTCGCGGGCGAGGCTCGGGGCCATGCCCGCGCGCACCGTGTCGGCGAGCCAGGCGGCGCCCGCGTCGAGTGCGTCGGCAAACGGCGTCGCCCAGGCGAACACCGCCTGGAACACCACGAACAGCAGCGCGAACAGGATCGGCGGGCCGAGCCAGGGGTGGAGCAGCACCTTGTCGAGCCGCGAGTGCAGGCGGTGGCGCTTGGTCTCGGAAAGGATCGCGCCGTCGGCCATGGCGTGCGCTTCGAGGCGGCGCTCGGTGAGATCGATGTGCGGGCGGCGATGGACCGGATCGGCGGCATGCAGCTCCGCTTCGCCGATGGCCGCGGCGAGCTCGGTCAGCCCTCGGCGGCGCACGGCGACCGTCGGGATTACCGGGACACCCAGCGCCTCCTGCAGCGCGCCGGGATCGAGCACCAACCCGTCGCGCTCAGCGAGGTCGATCATGTTGAGCGCTACCACCGTCGGCCGGCCGAGAGCGATGACCTCCTGCGCGAAGACCAGGTGCTGCTCGAGGTTCGCGGCATCGAGCACGATGACCAGCGCCTCGGGCTTGGCCTGCCCCTCCATCTCGCCGAGAATGACCTTCCTGGTGACTTCCTCGTCGGGGCTCGTCGCATCGAGGCCGTAGCTGCCCGGCAGGTCGATCAGCTCGACCGGCTCGCCCGAGGGCAGCAGCATCCGCCCGGCCTTACGCTCTACCGTGACGCCCGGATAGTTCGCGATTTTCTGCCGCGCGCCGGTCAGCGCGTTGAACAGCGCGCTCTTGCCGGCATTTGGATTGCCGACCAGCGCCGCGGTGCGAACGCGGGTCAACCGACTTGCTCGACCGTCATCGCCCGCGCGTGCGCGCGGCGCAGCGCCACCGTCATCCGCCCGATCTCGACCGCCAAGGGATCGCGGCCAGCGAACACCCCGCGATAGGCCAGCGTGACCCTAGCGCCATCGTCGAGCCCGAGCGCGCGCAGGCGCTGGGCCTCCTCCGGCACGAGGCAGGCCCAGTCGACCGCGGTGATCCGCGCCGGTTGGCCGATCGGGAGTTCATCGAGCTGCACGCCGCCCGGCGTGACAGATGCCGCAGCTAATTGCAACTAGTTCTCAATAACAGCGTCAGCGCGCAGGGTAGCGCAGCCGACCCAGGAACCGCGCAACGCTGAACCGCTCGGCATCGGGTCGCAGAAGCTGCGCCTTAGCCTTCTCGAACTGCATGACGTTCTCAATGCGGCGGTCGAGAAACGCCTTGGTCTCGGCGAAGCCCTCGCTCTCGTCATGCGCGAACACCGCCAGCGTGGAGGCGTAAAGCGCGCCCAGCGTCATTCGCTTGGTGTAGTGGTTGTAATCGGTGGCGGTGTCGCCGGCGAGCCGCCACATCGCATCCGCGCTGCGCCAGCCGAACCGCATGGCTTCCGGAACGTTGTGCGGCAGCGCCAGTATCGACAACGCACGGCGCAGCGCCTCGCGCTGTCCGGCGATCGCGTCGAGCCGAAACTGGACCAGCGCGCGTATCCGCTCGCGGATCTTGAGGCTACCCAGGGCATCAGCCGACAGCCCTTCGGCCATCGCCTGGTCGGTCGCGGAAATCCACGCGTCGATCATCGCCATCGCTCCGCCTTTGAAGGCGAACCGGGCGACTTCTGGATCGGCCCCTTCGAGTTCCGCGGCGTTGGTCACCGCCAGCGGCGTCCACCCGTCGAACACCGCCGCGTCGGCGACCGCCGGGGCGAGCGCGAGGCGAATCTGGTCGAGCGTCAGGTCCGGCGAGATCGCCACCGCCGCCTCAGAGCTTGGGGCCGTAAGTCGCGGCCTTGGGCTTCGCGGCCGCCTCGCGCGCCGCGGTCTCGATCTCCTCCAGCACGGGGTTAGAGCGCCCGTCGAGCGTGGCGTAGTCGAGCGCCGAGCGCCCCGAGTTGTCGTTGCGCTTGGGATTGGCCCCGGCCTTGAGCAGCACTCGCGCCATCGCCGCATCCTTGCGGTGGGTGGCCGCGATCAGCGGGGTCTCGCCGGTGCTGTTGGGCTCGTCGACCCGCGCGCCGAGCTGGAGCAGCGCTTCCACCCCTTCCGCGAAGCCGAGATTGCTGGCGAGCTGGAGGGGCGTTTCGCCCTTGGAGTTGCGCGCGTTGACGTTGGCGCCCTTGCTCGCGAGAAAACGGATCCAGGTCACGTCGCGACGCAGGGTGACGATGTGCATCGCTGTGTCGCCCGAGGAGACGTCCTTGGTGTTGACCAGCGTGCTGCCCGGTGCCGCCAGCATGTCGGTAACCTGCTGGCCGTCCTTCTTCTTGACCGCTTCGAGGAATTTGTACCCGGACGAGAACTGCGCCTGCGCCGGCGCCGCGAGCGCCAATCCGCTCGCCAAGGCCACGGCCACCGCCGCGCTCCGCCACCGCTTGGTCACATCATCCTCCTGTTTGCCCGGCCGAAAATCAGGACTCGCCCTTGCCCAGGCGCCGTTAGCAGAGCATGAACCGCCGCGCCATGTCCGGGCCGCCGCGTTTCCTTCTTCCTGCCCTGCTCTGCCTCGCCGCCTGTTCACCGGGTGGTGGCGAGAGCGCGTCGCCGCCGCTCGAAGGCGCGCGGATCGGCGGCGATTTTTCGCTGGTCGACAAGGCCGGCAAGCCGGTGCGCTTCCATGACTTCGCCGGCCAATACCGCGTGGTCTATTTCGGCTACACTTTCTGTCCCGACGTTTGCCCGCTCGACGTCCAGAAGCTGATGAAGGGCTATGCGCAGTTCGCCCAGGCCGAGCCCGATGTGGCGGCGCGGGTCCAGCCGATCTTCGTGACGATCGATCCGGCTCGCGACGGACCCAAGGAAGTGGGCGAGTTCGCCGCCGCCTTTTCGCCCCGTCTGATCGGGCTGACCGGGACCGAGCAGCAAGTGGCCGAGGCCGCCAAGATGTTCGCGGTCTATCGCAAGAAGGGCGAGGTTACCGCCAATGGCGGCTACATGATGGACCACTCGAGCCAGGCCTATCTGTTCGATCCCGAGGGCAAGCCACTCGCCCTTCTTCCCGTCGACTTGCCTCCGGCGCAGGCGCCTCAAGCGATTGCCGCGGATCTGGCCAAATGGACGAGCTGAGCGAACCGCGCTTCTGGGACAAGCCGCTCGACCAGCTGACCCGCGCCCAGTGGGAAGCGCTCTGCGACGGCTGCGGGCAGTGCTGCCTGCACAAGCTGGAAGACGAGGACACCGGCGAGATCCACCGCACCAACGTCGCCTGCCGCCTGCTCGACCTCAAGACCGGCCGTTGCTCCGATTATCGCCATCGCAAGGCGCTGGTCCCCGACTGCCTGCGCCTTACGCCGCGGCTGGTGTTGCAAGTGCCCTGGCTGCCCAAGACCTGCGCTTATCGGCTGCGCGCGGAGGGTGAGTCGCTGCCCGAATGGCATCACCTCGAATGCGGCGACCGCGAGGCTGTTCACCGCGCCGGGGTGTCGGCTGCCGGCCGCGCAATCAGCGAGGTGCTCGCGGGCCCGCTCGAAGAGCATATCGTCGCGACGGAGCCGGGAGAATGATCGATTGGCTGCGACGTGGCGCGACGCCCGCGCCTCCCGCCACCACCACATGCTCGGTACACGTGGCGGGACGCGAGCTGCCCGTGCGCATCCGCCGCCTGCGGACCGCGCGGCGGATGACGCTGAGGCTGGCGCCGGACGGTAGCGAGGCGCGGATCACTTTACCGAGCTGGGGCAAGATCGGCGAAGCCGAAACCTTCGCCCGCGAGCGCAGCGGATGGCTCGCGCGACAGCTCGCCGCCCTCCCACCGCCGCACGTAATCGAGCCGGGCGGCACCCTGCCCTACCGCGGCGAGCGGCTCGAGATCGTCTGGCGCAGCGACGCGCCGCGCAAGCCGGTGCTGGATGATGGCGCGGTGGTGGTCGGCGGCCCGCGCGAAGTGGTCGAAAGCCGACTGCGCCGCTGGCTCGAAGGCGAGGCGCTGCGGCTGTGCAAGGCCGACGCTGCGGAATACGCCGCCCGCGCCGGTTTGCCAGCTCCCCACGTACTGCTGACCCGCGCCCGGCGGCGCTGGGGGAGCTGCACGGCCGACGGCACACTGCGGCTGAACTGGCGGCTGGTCATGGCGCCTGAGCATGTCCGCCGCTCGGTCGTCGCGCACGAGATCGCGCACCTCGTCCACTTCGACCACAGCCAGCGCTTTCACGGCCTGCTCGGCGACCTTTACGAGGGCGACCTCGCCGCGGCCAACCGCTGGCTCAAGCGCGAGGGCCGCTCGCTATACACCGTGTTCGCCTGAGGCTGGCGCGCGGGCGCGGTACGCCCTATCTTGAGCCGATGTCGCGCTTCCGCACCTTCCTGAGCCGGTTCAACCCCTTGAACGCGCTCGGCGATCTCGGCCATGAACTGGCCACGCCCTATCCGCACCGCTTCAAGATCATGGCGCTCGCCGCCGTGCTGACGATCGGCGTGTTCTCGGTGATGTGGCAGGAAGGCGGTGCGGGACTGCCGCGCCCGCCCAAGGTCACTTATGTCGAGAGCTACCTGCCCGGGCGGACCGATCAGGAAATCATCGCCGGCAACATCGCTGCGACCAAAGCCTCGCGCGCCGAAGCGGCCGAGGAAGCGGCCAGCGCTGAACGCGTGCGGCAGATGTACAAGACGCTCGGCCGCTACTCGGGCATGGACGTCGACAAGATCGAGCAACAGGCCAAGGCCGACCAAGCCCTCGAGCAGCGCGAGAAGGCCGCGCGGGCGGCCGATATGCCCAAGGCGCGCGTGGCTCGGGTCAACGAGTAAGGCACTCAGCCCGTTCCGCTTGTTCAGAGCTTGGCGAAGAACCGCACTTTATCTTGACGCAGGGCGCCCCGGCCCGAAGAGAGAGCCGCCCTTCGACAAGCTCGGGATGAACGGGGATTTTTTGAGCGCTCAGGTGCATTCCGATGCGGAGTGGCTTGCCGCGGCTGCGGCGCTAGCGAGCCGTGCGCGCCCGCTGAGCCGGCCCAATCCCGCTGTCGGCGCGATCGTGGTCAAGGATGGGATCGTCGTCGGACGCGGCTGGACCCAAGCCGGCGGAAGGCCACACGCCGAGGCAGTGGCGCTCGCTATGGCTGGTCAAGCGGCGCGCGGCGCGACGCTCTACGTCACGCTCGAACCGTGCGCGCATGAATCGGGACGCGGGCCGGCTTGCGCCGATCTCGCCGCACAAGCTGGCATAGCGCGCGTGGTCGCCGCGGTTCGCGACCCGGACCCACGCACCGCCGGTGCGGGCTTCGAACGCATCGTTTCGACGGGCGCTGCATCCGCGCTCATCCAGTCCTTAGCCGCCGAAGCAAGCCTCGCGGGCTACCTCGTTCGCCAGCGCCTCGGCCGCCCGTACGTGACGCTCAAGCTCGCCTTGTCGCTCGACGGTTGCATTGCGCTGGCGTCGGGCGAAAGCCGCTGGATCACCGGGCCCGAGGCCCGCGCGCATGGGCACCTCGAGCGGGCTCGCTCGGATGCAATCCTCGTCGGCGGTGGCACGTTGCGGGCGGATGCTCCGCAACTCGATGTGCGTCTGCCGGGGCTTGAAGGCCGCTCGCCCGAGCGCTGGGTGATGACCAAGGGCGAGGCGCCCAAGGGGTGGAAAGCACTGCCCTCGACCGACCTGACCCCGCTCGGCGATGTCCAATACCTGCTCGTCGAAGGCGGCGCTCACGCGGCGGCCGCATTCCTTGCCGCCGACCTGGTCGATCGGCTGCTGGTCTATCGCGCGCCAATTGTCCTCGGCGGCGGCCTGCCGGGCGTGGCCGACATCGGACTGACCGGCCTCGCGGGCGCGCACGGGCGTTGGCGCCAGAGGGACAGCCGCCGCCTTGGCAACGACCGGCTCGAAGTCTACGACCGCACCTGATGTTCACCGGAATAGTTACCGCGGTCGGCACCGTGCGCAGCGTCGAGCAGCGTGGTGACTTGCGCGTGACCATGGCCTGCCCATACGATCCCGCGCAGATCGCAATCGGCGCTTCGATCGCGTGTTCGGGCGTGTGCCTGACCGTGGTCGACCGCGGCGGAGAAGTCGGCGACGCCTGGTTCGCGGTCGACGTTTCGGCCGAGAGCGTTGCGCGCACCGCACCGAACTGGCGCGAAGGCGCAAAGCTCAACCTCGAGCAGGCGCTCAAGCTGGGCGACGAGCTTGGCGGCCACATCGTCACCGGCCACGTCGACGGAGTGGGCGAAGTGCTCGGCTTGTGCCCCAGCGGCGACTCCGTTCGGGTAGGCATATCAGCCCCGCGCGAACTCGCGCCGTATCTGGCCGCGAAAGGCTCGATCACCGTCGACGGGGTCTCGCTGACGGTCAACGAAGTCTCCGACCAGTCCGATGGCTCGTGCCACTTCGCGCTCAACATCATTCCGCACACCAGCGAGGTGACCACGCTCGGCGCGCTTGAGCAGGGCAGCAAGGTCAATCTCGAGATTGACGTCCTCGCGCGCTATCTCAAGCGCATGGAAACCCTGCGCGCGGCATAGGTTCGCGGCTCGACAATTTCAGAGCCGGATAGGTTCTCTAAAACCGCCCCAAGTTGCGTTCGCTAACGACTCGCCTATAGCTCGGGGGGTGCGCCCGGCGTCGTGCCTGGCCGCGAGGGGACAGGGGATTCCGCTTGGCCAGACCGTCGACCCGCACGCCCGGCGCGAAGGCGCCGCGTCAGCCCGCTTCGCTGACCGCCCCCGGCGCAAACGAAGTGCTGGTCGACCCGGCTACCGAGGAAGCGACCTTCCGCCTCCACAGCCTGCAACAGGCCCACGCGAACCAGCGCCACTACGACGCCAGCGACGACGAGCTGCTCAACTTCTACGAACAGATGCTGTTGATCCGCCGCTTCGAGGAGCGCGCCGGGCAGCTTTACGGGCTCGGACTGATCGGCGGGTTCTGCCACCTCTACATCGGCCAGGAAGCGGTCGCGGTGGGCTTGCAGTCGGCGCTCGATGGCGAGCGCGACAGCGTCATCACCGGCTACCGTGACCACGGCCACATGCTCGCCTACGGCATCGATCCCAAGGTGATCATGGCCGAGCTGACCGGCCGCGCCGCGGGCATCAGCCGCGGCAAGGGCGGGTCGATGCACATGTTCTCTACCGAGCATAAGTTCTACGGCGGCCACGGCATCGTCGGCGCGCAAGTCTCGCTCGGCGCCGGCCTGGGCTTCGGTCACAAGTATGCGAACGATGGCGGGGTGACGCTCGCCTATTTCGGCGACGGCGCGTCGAATCAGGGCCAAGTCTACGAGGCAATGAACATGGCCTCGCTGTGGAAGCTGCCGATCATCTTCGTGATCGAGAACAACGGCTACGCGATGGGCACCGCGGTCAAGCGCGGCTCGGCCGAGACGGAGTTCTATCGCCGCGGCACCGCGTTCCGCATTCCCGGGATGGACGTCAACGGGATGGACGTGCTCGAGGTTCGCCAGGCGGCCGAGGTCGCGCTTGACTACGTCCGCGGCGGCAACGGTCCGGTGCTGATGGAGCTCAAGACCTATCGCTACCGCGGCCACTCGATGTCCGACCCGGCCAAGTACCGGACGCGCGAGGAAGTGCAGGAGCAGCGCGAGAAGAACGACCCGATCGAGCGGGCCAAGGCCGAGCTGCTCCAGCGCGGGGTCAGCGAGGACAAGATAAGGGACATCGACAAGCGCATCCGCCAGACGGTGACCGAAGCCGCCGACTTCGCCGAAAGCTCGCCCGAGCCCGAGGCGCGGGAACTCTATACCGACGTTCTGGTGGAGACCTACTGATGGGTATCGAGCTGAAAATGCCCGCGCTCTCCCCGACGATGGAGGAGGGCACGCTGGCCAAGTGGCTGGTCAAGGAAGGCGACGAAGTGAAGTCCGGCGATATACTCGCCGAGATCGAGACCGACAAGGCGACGATGGAGTTCGAGGCGGTCGATGAGGGCACGATCGGCAAGATCCTCGTTCCGGAGGGCACCGAGAACGTCAAGGTCGGGACGGTGATCGCGACGATCGGCGGCGAGGGTGAGGCAGCGAGTTCGGCACCGGCCGCCGCGCCAGCCGCGGCCCCTCCGGCCCAGGAGCAGAAAGCCGCCGAATCCGAAGCGCCTGCGCCCAAGAAGGTCGAGGGCGGCGCCGCGCAACTCGCCTCCGACGCCAAGCCCGCCGCAGATCCCGAAGTCCCCGCCGGCACGCAAATGCAGACCGTCACCGTTCGCGAAGCGCTGCGCGACGCGATGGCCGAGGAGATGCGCAAGGACGATCGCGTCTTCGTGATGGGCGAGGAAGTCGCCGAATATCAGGGCGCCTACAAGGTCACCCAAGGCCTGCTCGACGAGTTCGGCCCGCGCCGGGTGATCGACACCCCGATCACCGAGTACGGCTTCGCCGGGATCGGCACCGGCGCGGCGATGGGCGGCCTGCGCCCGGTGATCGAGTTCATGACCTTCAACTTCGCGATGCAGGCGATCGACCACATCATCAACTCGGCGGCCAAGACCAACTACATGTCGGGCGGGCAGATGCGCTGCCCGATCGTGTTTCGCGGGCCCAACGGCGCGGCCAGCCGGGTCGGCGCTCAGCACAGCCAGAATTACGGCCCGTGGTACGCCAGCGTACCCGGCCTGATCGTCATCGCGCCTTATGACGCGGCGGACTGCAAGGGCCTGCTCAAGGCAGCGATCCGCAGCGAGGACCCGGTGGTCTTCCTCGAGAACGAGCTGGTCTACGGACGCAGCTTCGAGGTGCCGCAGCTCGACGATTTCGTCCTGCCGATCGGCAAGGCGCGGATCGTCCGGCCGGGCAAGGACGTGACCATCGTAAGCTATTCGATCGGCGTCGGCCTGGCGCTCGAAGCGGCGGAGTGTCTCGCCGGCGAAGGGATCGACGCCGAGGTCATCGATTTGCGCACCCTGCGCCCGCTCGACAAGGTGACCGTGCTGCAAAGCCTGGCCAAGACCAACCGGCTGATCGTCGCCGAGGAAGGCTGGCCGACCTGCTCGATCGCCAGCGAGATCATCGCGGTGTGCATGGAGGAAGGCTTCGACAACCTCGACGCGCCGGTCTTGCGCGTCTGCGACGAGGATGTGCCGCTGCCTTACGCCGCCAACCTCGAGAAGGCCGCGCTAATCGACGCGCCGCGCATCGTCGCGGCGGCGAAGAAGGTCTGCTACCGCTAGGTCGTCTTGACGAAGATCGGACGGGAGAAGGTCACCGGGATGTCGCCGATCCCGGCGACGCCGAAAATCGACGGCATGGTGTAAGTCACCGTCAGCGTCTTTTCGGTGACGCCGGTGATGCTCTGCGTCGCGGCGTCGGAGACGTCAGTCGAAATCTTCGACGACTGGAACATGTAACGGTCGATCGCGTGCTGGCGCGCCCACAGCGCCATCGCCGCGTTGTTGATCTGGTTGCTCTTCTGATACTCGACCGCAACGTAGCGTCCGGTATCCGCCGCGACCGAGCGCAGCCCGTTGTAACTTTGCATCCACATCCCGACCTGGAGGATGCCGATGAACAGCGTCAGGATCGCCGGCGCGAGGATGCCGAACTCGATGATCGCCGCGCCGGTATCGTCGCGGCCAAGGCGGCGGAGCAGGTTCACGACACCAGCACCGTGCGCAGGACGTTGTAGTTGATCGGCGAGCCAACCCCGAAATCGGTCCACATCGGGGTGTAAGTGTCGGTCAGCTGGATGCGCAGATAGGTGGTGACGATCGAGCCCGCGGCGCAAGTCGTCTTGTCGTCGACGTACGCCGTGTCCATCCCGCAGCGGTACTTGGTGAGGATGGTAATCTGCGCGTCGCTGAGCGAGAGCGTGCGCTTGAGCACAGCCTTGATCGCCGTGGTGTCGCCAGTGCCGGAGCTCCACCCGGCGAGCGCCATCGAGGCGGCGTCGTCGGCGCCGGTCTGGAGTTCGTGCTGGCGCGCGACGGCCTGGCTGACCTGGAACGCGCCCAGCCCCATCAGCGCGAGCACCGGCGCGGCGATCGCCGTCTCGATGATCACCGCGCCGCGACTGTCGCGGCGCAGCCGGTTGAGCAGCTTGCGGATCATGCGACGAGCTTCACCGAAGTGACGCCGCCGCCGACCGACACGGTGTTGGTCACGCCGCTCGGGCAGAACGAGGTCATGTTGGCGTTGCCCTCGATGGTGATCGTGGTCGCGGTGATGACCAGGCAGCGCGAGACCACGCCGAAGGTGCCGTTGAAGGTGATCGGGCTCTTGGGCAGGTAGACCGTGCCGTCGAGGATCGCGCCGGCGTTGCCGTTGACCGAGTCGCCGGTGCGGCCCGAGGAGTTGCGATCCTCGAAGATCAGCATGTCCTTGAGCTTGAGTGCGTCGGCGGTCGAGATGCCGCCGTAAGTGACCATCTCGTCGGTGGTCATCGCCCGCAAGTCGAGCGTCGAGCCGCCGTTGATCTCGATCCCCGCGCCGTTTTTGAGCACGATCATCACGCCCTGGCCGATAACGGTGTCGGTCGCGTTGATCTTGAACAGGCCGCCGTCGATCACGTAGACGCCCTTGGCCATCGTCGTGTTGCAGCTGACGGTGAAGTCCGTGTAGGTCCCAGGCAGCTGGTTCGCCGAGTAGCCCTTGGCCTTGGAAGCCACCGCGCTGACCACGGCCTTCTTGTTCGTAACGCGATCCGTGCGTGAGTAGGACGCGGGTGTGGTCGAGCAGTTTTTGCCTTGCTTGTTGCAAGTGGTCACCGCCGGCGTGAAGCTGACCGTCCCCGTGCTCGTGCTGCTCGTGTTGTAAAGCACGTCGTTCTTCTTGCTTGTGGCCGTGCCCGTTGTGGTGCCGCTCTGGGTTGCGGTGGACACCACGGTGGAGCTGGCTTGCGTCCACGGCCCGCTCGAGGACGTCGCGGTGTAATTGATGTCCGTAATCGTCGTCGTCTCGTCATATGTGACGGTGTAGTCGGTCGCAGCCGGCGTGCAGGCATACGTGCGCGAGATGCCGTTGCCGGCCGGGGGCGACAGGTCCTTGAACGGATCGACCAGGCCGGTCTGGTTCTCGTAGATCTGGAGGTTGGGATCGCCGTCGAAATCGTCGTCGATGCCGCCGCCTGAGACGATGTATCCGACGTCGAACACCGGGTTGCCGTTCTTGATCACCGCCTCTGGATTGGTCGAAAGCGCCGCCGCGCCGCAGTTGGCGACGACGTAGGCGCTGCCGCCGATGGTGATCGCGCCGCTGGTGCTGGGATCGACCGCGATAAGGCAGGCGGTGAAGGTCCGGCCCTTCTCGAACGCGGCCTGCGCGGTGACGCTGATCGTAGTGCCGCCGCCCATCACCATCGACGTGAACGGCAGAGACTTGGTCGCGGTCAGCGTAACCTGGACGCTGTTGTTGGTGCCGCCGGCGTAGTTGGCCAGCGCGATCGTCGGCGTGCCTTCGAAGTTCACGATCTGGAGGTTGGCGTCGATTTCCTGCTGGGCGCGGGTCTTGTAGTCGTTGCCGGTGCTGCCGCCGACCCGCGACCATGCGCCGGCCAGCGCGGCCTGGTCGACCGCGTACTGCATCTCGCGCTGCCACTGGTACCATTGCGCGGTGTCGACCGCGAGGCCCGCGCCGCCGACGAACACCGGCATGCCCAGCGCGAACAGGATCAGCGTGTTGCCGCTGGTGTTGCGGCGCAAGCTCGTCGCGAGCCGTTTGACTTTGTCGAACATGGCAGGCTGCCCCGTTTGTCTCACGTAAAGCTTCGGCGTTGTCGCCTGCCCTAGCGATGCTTAGTAAGCGCTCCTTCAAGCAGGGTGGTTAATGCCGTCTTACCCCTCGCGCGCGTGGAGCGGCGATGCATCCCGTTGATATTTCAGCACTCGCCGCCGAACTGCCGCCGCCGCTGCGGCTGGCGGTCGTTTACGCTCCGCGCCGCGCGCGAGCGTTGTGGACCGCGCTGCTGGTGCTCGACGGGCGGCTCGCCCGCGCCGCGCTGACGGCGAGCGAGCCGCTGCTTGGACAGGTCCGCCTCGCCTGGTGGCGCGACCGCTTTCGCGAACCGGCGAGCGCCTGGCCGGAGGGCGAACCCCTGCTCGCCGCACTGGCGCCGTTGGACGCGGAGCGCCGGGCGCTGGAGGGTTTGGTCGACGCCTGGGAAGCGCTGATCGACGACGAGCCCGGAGCCGCCGCCGTAGCTGAGCTGGGCGAGGCACGGGCGCAGGCGGTTGTCGCTCTGGCCCGAACGATGGGCTGCGCCGCAGCCGACGACGCCGTGGACACGGCTCGCTCGTGGGCCCTGGGCGACTTGGCCCAGATAACCCGGAGCGATGTTGCGCGGGACTTGGCACGGCGCGCGCGAGCGCGAAGCACTCCCCTGCCCCGCGACCTACGCCCGCTGGTCGTGCTCGCCGGCCTCAGCAACGGCGCCGGATTACTCCGCATCCTCCGGCTTGGCTTGTTCGGGCGCTAGGCTATGGTCGCCAGGATGAGGGTCGCACGATGAATCGCGTGGTGCTCGCCGCGCTGGCGGTGCTGCTGCTCGCCGCAGCGGGCGTCTTCTGGTTCACTGGTCGCGAAGCCGTGGCGACCGGCGCCCCTCCGCCCGAGCTGGCCGACGATCTGGGCACGCCCGGCGATCCCAACGCGCTGCCTTCGGCCGACGCGCGCGGGATGCGCGGCCCCTCTCCGCCCGAGGCGACCGAGATGAGCCGCGAACAGCGCCGCTTCGCTCGCTTCGATCGCAACGGCGACCGTATCATCAGCCGCAACGAGCTGCTCTCGACCCGCACCGCCGCCTTCCGCAAGCTCGACCTCGACGGAAACAACCTGCTCACTTTCGAGGAATGGGCGGTGACCACCGCCAACCGCTTCAAGGCGGCGGACCGCGACGGCAATCTTCAGCTGACGCCCGACGAGTTCCGCACGACCGCGCCCAAGCCGGCGCAGAAACCGGCTTGTCGTTGCTGATTCGCTATTGACATTGATGTCAGTTAGAGTATCGCGGCCGGCATGAACGCGCTGACTCACGACTTCGTCGCAGACCGCCCCTTCGCCGATCCGGCGCGGGTCAAGCTCCGGACGCGCCCGCTCAAGGCGCTCCGGCACTTCCGCAACCTGATCAAGGACAAGGAAAACACCGCCGAGGTGTTTCCGATCTTCGAGGCCCTGCCGCGGCGCGACTTCATCCCCAGCGCGCGCGCCTACATGGCCACCGAAGTGGGCCAGCGGGTCTACGCGAGCGAGCCCGAGCTGCCGCCGATCCTCGATGATCACGAAGCGCTGCGCCGGCTCGGACCCGGCACCGTCGCCGCCGCCTATTGCGATTTCATGGAGCGCGAGGGGCTGAGCGCGGCCGGGCTGGTCGAGGAGGAGGCAAAGTCTTGGGGCGATCGTCCGCGCCACGACGACGTGCTCAGCTGGTACGGCCGCCGCCACCGCGACACCCATGACTTGCTCCACGTGCTCACCGGCTACGGGCGCGACGCGCTCGGCGAGCAGTGCGTGCTGGCGTTCACCTACAGCCAGTCGCCGAGCCCGGCGCACTTGTTCCTCGGCTATGCCGGGGCGTGGGAGATTGCCCGGCGGCTGAAGAAGCACAACGCGGTCAAGACGCCGATCTTCAAGGCGGTGCGCGAGGCCCAGCTTTCCGGCAAGGCCTGCCCGCGGGTGGCCGAGATGCCGATTCGCGAGCTTCTGGCGATGCCGCTGGAGGAAGCGCGGGCCAAGTTCAACATTCCGACCCCGCACTATTACCATCGGGTCCACGCGCTGTGGCGCCAGGACGGGATCGATCCTTACGACCTGCTCAGCGCAGTGAAGGACGCAGCCTGATCAGCGCAGCTCCTTGCGGATGACCAGCTTGAGTCCCGACCAGGTCTGATCGACCGCGCAGACTTTGGTATCGACGAAGCCGAGCGGCAGGCACACCTCGCGGATGGTGTCCTCGGTGATGTCGGTCGGCACCTTGGAGGCCTTCTTGGGCCAGCTTACCCAGACCTGGCCATCCTTCGCGATCTGATGGCGTAAGGTCGCCAGGCGACTCTCCAACTCAGCGCGCTCGGTGACGAAAATGTGAGCCGCGTCGATGCCTTCGCTCGGGTCCGCAACCAAGATCAGATCGAGCGCGTACTCGCCGATCTCCTCTTGCACGCTCTCGGGCATCGCGTTGAACCACACCCGGTGGCCGTCGCGCAGGCCGAGTTTCCTCGCCAGCGGCGTGCCGGAATAGCCGGCCGTCACTTCCTCAACCGCGCGATCAACGCCTGGGCGGCGGCCGGATTTCGGACCTTGCCGCCGGAGATGAAGAAAACATAGACGTCCCGGCCGCTCTTCGCCCACGCTTTGGTGCGCTTGGCCCAGCGGTCGAGCCCGCCATCGTCATAGCCGGTCTCGATCTCCTCGATCGCGCATTGCAGGCGCGCGTAAACGAAATCCGCGGTGTCCTCGTCGAAGCAGGCATACTCGTCGCTTTCCGCCACCACGACCGCCATGTTGCGCGCCCGCGCTAGCTCGTAGAACGCGGGATCGCGGAAGCTCTCGTGGCGCGGCTCGAGCGCATGGCGCAGCGTCCGGCCATCAAGCTCGTCAGGGATCAGGTCGAGAAACCGGGCAAAGTCATCGCGCTCGAACCGCTTGGTCGCGGGAAACTGCCAGTTGATCGGCCCGAGCTTGTCACCAAGCGCCGTGAAGCCCTGGCCGAGAAACTTGGCGATCGTGCCCCCGGCATCGGCGAGGACCTTGCGCGAGGTCGCGTACTGCATCGCTTTGAGGCTGAACCTGAAGCCGTCGGGCACGGTTTCGGCCCACTTTATGAAGCTCTCGCGCTTCTGCCGGCCGTAAAACGTCGCGTTGATCTCAATCGCGGTGAGATGCTGCGCGGCATACTCGAGCTCGCGCTTCTGCGGCAGGCCTTCCGGGTAGAACACGCCGCGCCACGGCTCGTAAGTCCAACCGCCGACGCCGACACGGACGGTCATGGGACGAACGCCAGTTCGAGCCGCACGGCTTGTGCACACAGGCGCTTGTCATGGGCGCATGCATCAAGTGATGCGCACCTCAATGCACTACGCCTCCATCCACTCGCGGAAGAAGCGCTCGTTTGCGGCGCGGAGCTCGGCGAGCGCGACGCTCTGCTGCTGTCCGCTGTCGATCCACTTAAAGGTGCAGGCGTCGCCGCCGGTAATCCCAACCGGTACAGCGGCCAAGCCTACCGCCTCGGCGCGGGTCTTGATCTCACCGAAGTCCCTCGCGGTCACAACATAGCGCCCTTGGTCCTCGCCGAAGTAGAGCCCGCCGAGCGGCGGCAGGTTCGGGGCAATGCTGCTGGTGAAACCAATGTTTCCGGCGAGTGCCATCTCCGCCATCGCCACGGCCGCGCCACCGTCGGCGCAATCGTGCACCGCGGTGACGAAGCCGGAAGCGATCAGCTCGCGGACCAGTTCGCCCGCCGCGCGCTCCCTGACCAGGTCGACCGCCGGGGGCCGACCGTCCTCGCGGCCGTGCAATTCGCGTAGCCACAGCGACTGGCCGAGATGACCGTGCGAATGGCAGAGCAGCACGATCATCTCGCCTTCGGCTTTGAAGGCGATCGTCGCCATCTTGGAATGATCGTCGAGCAGCCCGACGCCGCCGATCGCCGGCGTCGGCAGGATCGCGCTGCCGCCGCCGGTGGCCTTGCTCTCGTTGTAGAGGCTGACGTTGCCGCTTACGATCGGGAAGTCCAATGCGCTGCAGGCTTCGCCCATCCCTTCGAGGCAGCCGACGATCTGGGCCATGATCTCGGTCCGCTGCGGCGAGCCGAAATTGAGGCAGTTGGTCACCGCCAGCGGCTTCGCGCCGACCGCGCAGAGGTTGCGATAGGCCTCGGCGATGGCCTGCTTGCCGCCCTCGACCGGGTCGGCGAAGCAGTAGCGCGGGGTACAGTCGGTGGCCATCGCCAGCGCCTTGCGCGAGCCATGGACCCGCACCACCGCGGCGTCGCCGCCCGACTTCTGCAACGTATCGGCGCCTACCTGGCTGTCGTACTGCTCGTAAATCCAGCGGCGCGAAGCTAGGTCCGGGCAGGCCATCAGCTTGAGCAGGTCGGCGGCGAGGTCGGTGCTTTCGGGCACCTCGCCGAGCGGCTTCACTTTCGCCCAGGCCTGGTACTCGGCCTGGCTGAGGTGCGGCCGGTCGTAGAGCGGCGCCTCGTCGGCCAACGGCGCGAGCGGAATGTCGGCGGCGACCTCGCCGTTCCATTCGAGCACCATGTGCCCGGTGTCGGTAACCTCGCCGATCACTGCGAAGTCGAGCTCCCACTTGCGGAAGATCGCCTCGGCCATCGGCTCCTTGCCCGGCTTGAGCACCATGAGCATCCGCTCCTGGCTCTCGCTCAGCATCATCTCGTAGGGGGTCATTCCCTCCTCGCGGCAGGGCACGGCGTTCATGTTGATGCGGATGCCCGCCCCGCCCTTGCTCGCCATCTCTACGCTTGAGCTGGTCAGCCCCGCCGCGCCCATGTCCTGGATCGCGACGATCGCGTCGGTCGCCATCAGCTCGAGGCAGGCCTCGATCAACAGCTTCTCGGTGAACGGATCGCCGACCTGGACGGTCGGGCGCTTCTCGTCGGAATCTTCGTCGAACTCGGCGCTCGCCATGGTCGCGCCGTGGATGCCGTCGCGCCCGGTCTTCGAGCCGACATATACGATTGGATTGCCGACGCCCGTCGCGGCCGAATAGAAGATCTTGTCGGCATCGGCGACGCCCACGGTCATCGCGTTGACCAGGATGTTGCCGTCGTAGGCCGGGTGAAAGTTGGTCTCGCCGCCGACCGTCGGCACCCCGACGCAATTGCCGTACCCGCCGATACCGGCGACCACCCCCTGGACGAGGTGCTTCATCTTGGGATGATCAGGCCGCCCGAAGCGCAGCGCGTTCAAGTTGGCGATCGGCCGCGCGCCCATCGTGAACACGTCGCGCAGGATGCCGCCCACGCCGGTCGCCGCACCCTGATAGGGCTCGATGTACGACGGGTGGTTGTGGCTCTCCATCTTGAAGATCGCAGCCTGGCCATCGCCAATGTCGATCACCCCGGCGTTCTCGCCCGGCCCGCAGATCACCCAGGACGCCTCGGTCGGCAGCTTCTTCAGATGAATCCGGCTCGACTTGTAGCTGTAATGCTCGCTCCACATCACCGAGAAGATGCCGAGCTCGACGAGGTTCGGCTCGCGCCCCAGCGCGTGGAGGACGTGGGCGTATTCCTCCTCCGAAAGGCCGTGGGCGGCGACGACTTCGGGGGTGATCTCGGGGGCGGGGGCGAGCATGGCGCGCGCATAGCGGGCGGCCCCGCAGCCGGCTAGCCCGGATGCTTAACCTGCGCACAACCTCTCGTGGCTAGCATTCTCCGCGAAGGGGGACGCATGCCGAACTATCACGGTGACATCACCCAGCACGGGCAATCGTTCTTTCGTTCGGACGAAGGCAACAAGATCGTCGTCGCGGTGATCTTGCTGCTATTGCTCGGTTACACCGGCGCGCACCGCTTCTACCTCGGCGAGACGCGTTTCGGCATGGTCCACCTGTTCATGCTCCTGGCGACCGGTTTCGCGATCATGGGCTTCAGCTGGACGCTGGCGGTGACGATCTTCGCGGTTCAGGGCCTGCTCTTGTTCGGCGAGCTGCTGTTCTTCTTCGTGCGCGCGGTGATGGGTCGTTAGGCCCACTTAGACGTGGCCCAGCACGCTGCCGCGCTGGCCACGCCGGTGGCGAACGCCCCCCAGGCGATGTCGATCAGCGAGACGTGGACTGGCCAGGTCTTGAGCGTCGCCTGGTTGGTCAGGTCGTAGGTGGCGTAGGCGATCGCACCGAGCAAAGCGCCGTTCAGGGCGGCCGCGCCGACCCCCTGATCAACTCCGGGGCGCACGGCGAACCACACCATCGCCGCGATGTAGAGCAGGTAGAACACGATAGCCGGCGCGGGACGAAAGCTCGGCGCCAGCAGTTCGCCCAAAGCCGGGCGGTAGAGGTTCTTCCCCGCCCAGCTCAGCCACGCCGCGTCGAGCGTGCCGAACGACACCCCCGCCGCGAGATAGGCGACGATCCACTTCATTCCCCATTCTCCCTTGCCGTCAGCTTGACCGTCCGCCCCCGCCCGGTCAATGCTTCGGTCCAGCATGGCCGACCATCCCGACATCGCCGGCATGAGCTTCGAGGACGCGCTCAAGGCGCTCGAGGATGTGGTTCGCCGGCTCGAGAGCGGCGAGACCCCGCTCGAGGAATCGATCGACCTCTACACCCGCGGCGACGCTCTGCGGGCGCATTGCCAGGCGCGGCTCGACGCGGCGCAGGCAAGGATCGAAGCGATCGTCGCGGGCGCTGACGGCAAGCCCACCGGCCTTCGCCCGTTCGACGAGCCGGACGCCCGGTGATCACCGTGGCCGATGGCTCGGCGCGCGATGAGACCTTGCGCGAGCCCTTGGCGCGG
>Ga0207640_10000329_pt1 | contig 31644 bp, 25 predicted proteins | sample KBSCornC42_FD_184300 | JGI IMG/M metagenome (GOLD analysis project Ga0207640, IMG submission 184300) | Corn rhizosphere microbial communities from Kellogg Biological Station, Michigan, USA - KBS Corn C4-2 (SPAdes) (version 2) | ecosystem: Host-associated > Plants > Roots > Rhizosphere > Soil ... | reverse complement strand
GCCGCCAGCGCATCGCCGCCGATGACGAGAAGACCAGGATCGGCCTGCCCGAAGTGATGCTCGGCATCCATCCGGGCTGGGGCGGCACCGCGCGCCTGCCGCGCCTGATCGGCGCGCTCGATGCGCTGCCGGTGATGCTTACCGGCAAGGCGCTGTCGGCCAGGCGGGCCGCCGCGCTCGGCGTGGTCGATCGCCTGGCGCCGCCGAACGAACTGCTGGCCGAGGCACGCGCCCTGCTGCGCCGCCCGCACGTGCGTCCCGCCGCGCAGCGCCTGAAGGCGTGGGCGACCAATACCTGGCCGGCGCGCCAGATCCTCGCGCCGATGGTGCTCAAGCAGACCGCGGCCAAGGTGCGCAAGGAGCACTACCCCGCCCCGTTCGCGCTGATCAATGTGTGGCAGCGCGGCGGCTCCAGCATCCAGCAGCGCCTGAAGCTGGAGGCGCGCTCGGTGGCCAAGCTCGCCGAGACCAGCACCGCGCGCAATCTGATCCGCATCTTCCTGCTGCAGGAACGCCTCAAGAGCCAAGGCAGCGGCGCCGAGCACGGCATCGAGCATGTGCACGTGGTGGGCGCCGGCGTGATGGGCGGCGATATCGCGGCCTGGGCGGCCTTCAAGGGTTTCCAGGTGACCTTGCAGGACCGCGAGATGAAATTCATCCAGCCGGCGCTGGATCGCGCCCGCGCGCTGTACGAGAAAAAGCTCAAGACGCCGGAGAAGGTCGAGGAAGTCAGCCGCCGCCTGCGCGCCGATGTCGAGGGCAAGGGCGTGGCCGCGGCGGACCTGGCGATCGAGGCGATCTTCGAGAACGCCGAAGCGAAGAAGGCGCTGTACGCCACCATCGAGCCGCAGTTCCAGGCCGACGAGATCCTCGCCACCAATACCTCCAGCATTCCGCTGGACGAACTGCGCCAGGGCCTGAAGGCGCCGCAGCGTTTCCTGGGCCTGCATTTCTTCAATCCGGTGGCGCAGATGCCGCTGGTCGAAGTAGTGCGCCACGACGGCCTCGACCCCGCGGTGGAAAAACGCGCGCTGGCCTTCTGCAAGGCGATCGGCAAGCTGCCGGTGGCGGTGAAAGGCACGCCGGGCTTCCTGGTCAACCGCATCCTGATGCCCTACCTGCTCGAAGCGATCCGCCTGTACAACGAAGGCGTGCCGGGTCCGGTGCTGGACAAGGAAGCGAAGAAGTTCGGCATGCCGATGGGACCGATCGAACTGGCCGATACCGTCGGCCTCGACGTGTGCGCCTCGGTCGGCAAGGAACTCGCGCCCTTCCTCGGCCTGGAACTGCCGCCCGGCATCGAGGACAAGCTGGCTGCCGGCAAGCGCGGCAAGAAGGACGGCCAAGGTTTCTACGTGTGGCAGGAAGGCAAGCCGCAGAAGCCGGAAGTGGATCCGGACTACGCCGCGCCCGCCGATCTGCAGGAGCGCATGCTGCTGCCGATGGTCAACGAGGCGGTCGCCTGCCTCGCCGACGGCGTGGTGGACGATGCCGACCTGCTCGATGCCGGCGTGATCTTCGGCACCGGCTTCGCGCCGTTCCGCGGCGGCCCGATCCAGTACGTGCGCACGGAAGGCGCCGCGGTGGTCAAGGGCAAGCTGGAACGGCTGGCGCAGCGTTATGGCGAGCGTTTCGCGCCCAAGCAGGGTTGGGACCTGCCGATTCTGGAGCAGCCGCCGGAAGCCTGAAACCAGGCCGCAAACAAAAAAGCCGACGCCTTCGCCGGCTTTTTCCAAGGAGTCAGCCCACCTCGATCGTCATCCCGGCGCAGGCCGGGATCCAGTGGCGATCGCGCCACATCCTGGCGAAACCGTCCCGGGCTTTCTTTGAAGATCCATTCGGCATTACGCCTGCAACCAGGCGATTTCGCTACTGGATCCCGGCCTGCGCCGGGATGACGGCTTGGGCGGCGCTTACCAGACCAGATCGTCCGGCACGCCATCTTCGCCCACGCCACCTGCGCCCGGCTCCGTCAGCAGCGCCAGCTGATGCGCGTCGATCTCGCGCACCTGCTCGGCGATGACGCGGGTGACCAGCAGATAGTGGCCGCCCTGCTGCACCACGCCCAGCTCGCCGGCGTTGATCGCGGCCAGTTGCGCCTGGTCCACATAAACACGGCGAATCTTGCCGCCGTATTCGAAATGGCGCGCGTGCTCGGCGTCTTTCTTATTCAGCGCCTGGCCTTGCAGCAGCTCCTGGAGCTTCTGCTTGCGCTCACGCTTGACCCGCGCTTCCTCGGCCGCGGCCTGCTCGGCCTGGCGGCGCTCGGTGGTCTCCGCCTGCTTGCGGATCGCATAGGCCTTGGCCAGATCGATCTCGCCGTCGCGCGGCTGGCGCGCAGGCTGATGCTGCGGCTTGCCGCCCTGGTTGGACGGCTTATTGCCTGGCTTGTTGCCAGGCTTGTTGAACTGCTTGTTCGCCGGTTTGTGCGCCGGCTTGCCGGCGGGCGGCTGCGATGCGCGCTTTTCGTCGCGCACCTGTTTGACGATGCCGCTCTTGAGCAGCTGATCGCGCAGGGAATCGGCCATATCGATAAACCTGTCGTGCGGGTGGATCGGAACGTGGAATCGGTGAAATATCAATAATGCGGCGGCGGCGGTTCGCTGTGCGGGTCATCCGACTGCGAAGTGCGCAGCGCCACCAGTTCGTGGCGCAGATCGCTCAGCAGCTGCTCCAGCTTCAGGATGCGCTGCGCCTGCTCGGTCTCGATGGCGGCCAGCGTGTTCACCGTGTCGTCGAGAAACGTGAGGCGCACTTCCAGTTCGGTCAGGCGTTGTTCGAGCGTCGCGGACACGTCAGACCCTCAGGCTGCGGCCGCGGCCGATACCGTAATACGCCAGGCCCGCTTCCTCGACCGCGGCCGGATCGTACAGATTGCGGCCGTCGAAGATCGCCGGGCTTTTGAGCGCGGCGCGGATGCGCGCGAAATCCGGACTGCGGAACGCCTTCCACTCGGTGACGATGGCCAGCACGTCCGCGCCTTCCAGCGCCTGGTAGGCGTTGTCGCACAGCACCAGGTCCGTGCGGTCGCCATAGATGCGATGGGTTTCCTCGCGCGCCTCGGGATCGAACGCGCGCACCTTGGCGCCGGCTTCCCACAGCGCTTCCATCACGCGGCGGCTGGAAGCCTCGCGCATGTCGTCGGTGTTCGGCTTGAAGGCCAGGCCCCACAGCGCAATGGTGCGTCCCTTGAGATCGCCGTCGAAATGGCGCGAGACCAGCTCGAACAGCTTGCCCTTCTGGTGGTGGTTCACCGCCTCGACCGCGCCGAGCAGGCGCGCTTCGTAGCCGACGCCGCGCGCGGTGCGCTCCAGCGCCTGCACGTCCTTGGGGAAGCACGAGCCGCCGTAGCCCGCGCCGGGATAGATGAAGTGATAGCCGATGCGCGGATCCGAGCCGATGCCCTGGCGCACCAGTTCCACGTCGGCGCCGACGCGTTCGGCGATATTGGCGATCTCGTTCATGAAGCTGATCTTGGTCGCCAGCATGGCGTTCGCGGCGTACTTGGTCAGCTCGGCGGAACGCTCGTCCATCACCACGGTGCGGTCGTGGTTGCGATTGAACGGCGCGTACAGCTTGCGCAGCACGCCGATCGCGCGCTCGCTGGAGCTGCCGATGATGATGCGGTCCGGGCGCAGGCAGTCTTCGACCGCGTCGCCCTCTTTCAGGAATTCGGGATTGGACACCACGTCGAAATCGACCTGGGCGCCGCGCGCCGACAGCTCCGCGGCCACGGCCTTGTGCACGCGGTCGGCGGTGCCCACCGGTACGGTGGACTTGTTCACCACCACCGCGTAGCGGTCCAGATGCTGGCCGATGGTGCGCGCCACGCCGAGCACGTACTTGAGGTCGGCGCTGCCGTCTTCGTCCGGCGGCGTGCCGACGGCGATGAAGAGCACCTGGCCGTGCGCGATCGCCGGCGCGGCGTCGGTGGTGAAATCGAGCTGGCCGCTGGCATGGTTGCGCTTGACGATGGGTTCCAGGCCCGGCTCGTAGATCGGAATCTCGCCGCGCTTCAGGCGTTCGACCTTGGCGGCGTCGATATCCACGCAGACCACGTGGTTACCCATCTCGGCCAGGCAGGCGCCGGTGACCAGGCCCACGTAACCGGTGCCGAAAATGGTGACTTTCATCGTATCCAGGGTTCCGCGATGCGTTAGACCGCGAATTCTAGCAGGCGGCCCTGGCGCGTCGCGCCGTCAGGATTCCGATTCCGTCCCCTGAAAAGCCCGCCCCCGGAAAGCGGGCCCTCTGAAAAGCGACGGGGCGCGAATCGCTTCGCGCCCCGTGCCTGATCCTGTGCTGCGAACAGCGAGCGCTTACTTCGCGCCGCCCTGGTCGCCGCCGGCGCCGGCCGGCGTCGGGCCGGTCTTCACCAGGGTCACGTCGAAGACGATCGTCGAGTTCGGCGGGAAGCCGTTCTGCGGCTGCGCGCCATAGGCGATGTTCGACGGGATGAACAGCTTGTAGTGGCCGCCCACCTGCATCAGCTGCAGGCCTTCGCGGAAGCCCGGGATCACGCCGGAAAGCGGGATCGAGGCCGGACCGGTGCTGCCTTCGTGCTTGGACGAATCGTCGAACACGTCGCCGTTGACGAAGGTGCCGACGTAGTTCACCTGCACGGTGTCGTTCGGACCCGGGCGGGCGCCCGTGCCCTGGCTGAGCACCTGGTACTGCAGGCCCGAAGCGGTGGTCTTCACGCCGGAGGCGGACTTGTTCTTGGCCAGGAAGGCGTCGCCGTCAGCCTTGTTCTTGGCGGAGACCTTCTCGTACTCGGCCTTGGCCTTGGTCTGCAGATTGGCGACGAAGGCGTCGCGCACCTGCTTCGCTTCAGCCTCGCTCATGGTCGGCTTCTGGCCGGACAGGGCGGACTGCACAGCGCGGGCCACGGTGGCCGGATCCACTTCCTCGCGCACGAGCGGGGGGAGCTGGCTGGCCAGGTCCCAGCCGACCACGTAGCTGGCCTTGGTCTTGTCGACCGCGCCGGCCGCCGGAGCGGCGGACTTGGCGGCCTGGGCGTGCGCGCCGGCGGTGAGGCCCAGCGCAACCGCCAGGGCGGCGGCCGTCAGCGTGGGACGCAAGAATTGCTTCATTTGAAACTCCCTCGTTTTTGGATGTCCCGGTGCTCACCGGACGGGCCTCCCGGATGGAGGCAGCGCCACGCATTGTGCGGCGCCTTACCGGTCTTAGCAACGATGTCGAACGTCGACCATCAGGCCATATAAAGGTTCAAAGCGCATGACATCGTGGCATTTTGCGATTTTCTTCACGAATGCCCGTTCGGCCGGCCGTCGCGTTCCAGCGTATCCCGCAGCGCCGCCTGCAGCCGCGCATGCACCTGCACCAGCACGCGCCACAGCAGCCAGGTCAGCGCAATACCCACTAAAACCAGCACCAGAGCCACTTCCCGCGGCGGCAGGATGGTCGAGGCCAGCGCCGCCACCAGCAGGCCGAGCACCCACATCGCGGCCAGAGGCACGAGACGTGCCAGCACTGAGCGGATTTTCACGTTGAGCGCGCCGCCGAGCTTTTCCGGAATGCTCAGCTCCGCCAGCAGCATGCCCAGCGCGGCGGCCTTGCGGTACGCCGCCACGATCATCGGCAGCGACAGCAGCGCGGCGATCGACCAGGCCAGCGAGCGCTCCACCAAGGGACGGTGGTTCAACCATTCCCAATGGAAGAATTGCCGGCGGTAGAGATAAGCCATGATCAGGAATACGGCGACCACCAGCATCATGTTGATGATTACGTGCCACACCAGGCGGCGGATCATCTTCATCACCATGGCGCCCTGCCCGCTCAGGCTCAGGTTGCCCATCCAGTCGGTGTAGGCGCTGAACATGCCGCTGACGCCGGAGGGCATGCGCCTGCCCAGGAAACCCGCCAGCGGATCCGCGCCGCGGATCAGGTACGGCGTGAGAAACGTGGTGATGGCCGACACCGCCACCGCGACCGGATACAGAAAGCTGCTGGTCACCTTCAAGGTCAGGCCCAGCGAAGCGATCACGAACGAGAACTCGCCGATCTGCGCCAGCCCCATGCCGACGCGCAGCGACGTGCGCCCGCCGTTGCCGGCGACGAAGGTGCCGAAGCTGCAGGTGATCACCTTGCCCAGCACCACCACGATGGTGACCACGGTAATCGGCAGCGCGTACTGCGCCAGCAGGGCCGGATCGATCAGCATGCCGATGGCGACGAAGAAGACCGCGCTGAACATGTCGCGCACCGGGGTGATGATCCGCTCCACCCGCGCCACGCTGTCGGATTCACCCACGATCGCACCGATCAGGAACGCGCCCAGCGCAACGCTGTAGCCCATTTCCGTCACCAGCAGGCAGAAGCCGAAACACAGGCCCAGCACGGCAACCAGCAGCACGTCGTCGCGGGCGACCCGTGCGATGTAGTCGACCACCCGCGGCACCAGCAGCAGGCCGACGACCAGCGAGACCACCATGAACAGCATCAGGCGGCCGATCGCTTCCATCGCCTGGCCCGCCGCCAGGTCGCCGGTGCTGGCGATACCGGTGAGCAAGGCCATCAGCACCACGGCGAGCACGTCTTCGATGATCAGGATGCCGAAGATCAGCTGCGCGAAGCGTTCGCGCTTGAGGTCCAGATCGTCCAGCGCCTTCATGATGATGGTGGTGGAGGAGATCGACAGCATGGCGCCGAGGAACATCGAGTCCATCGGCGTCCAGCCGAAGAAGCGGCCGATCTCGTAGCCGATCCACACCATCAGCACGATCTCGCACACTGCCGCCACCAGCGCCGCGCCACCCACGGCTTTGAGCTTCTTGAGGCTGAATTCCAGGCCCAGGGCGAACAGCAGCAGGATCATGCCCAGCTCGGACAGCGTGCGGATGGTGTCTTCGTCGTGGATGAAAATCACCGGCGAGGTATACGGCCCGACCAGCACGCCGGCGATGATGTAGCCGAGCACGACCGGCTGGCGCAGGCGCTGGAAAATCACCGTGGTGAGGCCGGCGACCAGCATCACCGTGGCGAGGTCCTGGATGAAGTGCAGATCGTGCATGAGCGCTTCCGTGTCGAGTCATCGCAAGACTACACGGCGAGGCCGGAACGGCGGCTTCGCGGCGCCCCGCTCTCGTTCACGCGTCGAGCAGTCGCGCGACTGACACGCGACGCCCCCATTTGTGAAAATTTTTGTTCGCGGATGCTTGACGAAAGTCCGATCCCTATTTATTCTTTCGGGCTCCACAGCAGTGGGGCCATAGCTCAGCTGGGAGAGCGCCTGCATGGCATGCAGGAGGTCGGCGGTTCGATCCCGCCTGGCTCCACCAAATAATTTAAGTTACGTCCCCATCGTCTAGAGGCCTAGGACATCACCCTTTCACGGTGGCGACCGGGGTTCGAATCCCCGTGGGGACGCCAATTTAAACCGGTACTTTGCAAAGAGTAACGGTGAGAGTTGGGAATCAGGGGCCTCTTGGCTTTTGTAGTTGTTCGAAACGTGTCTGTTTAAGAGACGTGCCTGTTCAAGAAAAATGCGGAGCGGTAGTTCAGTCGGTTAGAATGCTGGCCTGTCACGCCGGAGGTCGCGGGTTCGAGTCCCGTCCGCTCCGCCACTTTTCCAAGGAACCCGCCCTGTGCGGGTTTTTTGTTGCCTGCGCTTCGGCCCCCTCTTCCGTCCGAAGCGGAAAACTTACAACTCGTGCCCCGGCGGCAACTCCACCGGCTTGTGCTGCTCCAGCGGTTCCAGCGTGCCGCGCGAATGGCCCTGCTCGGCGAGATATTCGAGCCAGCGCGACAGAAACCCGTTCATGCGCAGGCGATGCTGCAGCACCGTATGCGCCGGCGGGAACGGACCCAGCACCTGCCACAGATGGCGGCCCGGATGGCAATGCAGCGCCTCGGCGACATGCGCGTCGGTGTACATGCGCAACTGCGCGGACGGCGACGGATGCCCGGTGTTGGCATCGAGAAAGTCGTAGGTCAGTTCCAGTTCCAGCGTATACGGATGGCGTTCCTGCACCTGCAGGCGCACATCCAGTCCGTCGTCGACGCTCGACACGTAGAACCCCGGCGCCAGTTCGTGCGGTGCGAACAGGTGCGCCAGGCGATGGTAGTTCTCCGCATACAGTCCCATCAGGAAGCCGAAGCGATCCGGCAGCAGGGACTGGCGACTGTCCAGCACGGCACTCATAAGGACGATGGGTACTCCCTCTCAAGGTCAGAACATGGTCCGCTCGATACCGAAGCGGTCAAGGATCTTGCTCGCGATTTCCTCGATCGACACGTGCGTGGTGTTGAGGCTGGGGATGCCTTCCCGCCGCATCAGCTTCTCGGCCTGCTCCAACTCCCAGCGGCACTGCTGCAGGGTCGCATACCGGCTGCCGGCGCGCCGCTGCTCGCGGATCTGCGCCAGGCGCTGCGGGTCGATGGTGAGGCCGAACAGACGGTCGCGGTAGGGACGCAGCCGCGCCGGAAGCTCCAGCTTGTCGAGGTCGTCGTCGGTGAGAGGGTAATTGGCGGCGCTCACCCCGTAATGCAAGGCCATGTACAGGCAGGTCGGCGTCTTGCCCGAGCGGGATACGCCGACCAGGATCAGGTCGGCCTGGGCATAGTCCACGTCGATGCCGTCGTCATGGGACAGCGCGTAGTTGGTCGCGTTGATGCGCGCCTCGTACTTGTCGAAGTCGACCAGGCCGTGCGAGCGGTTCACCGCGCCCGAACGCTTGGCGCCCAGCTCCTCTTCCAGCGTGCCGATGAACGGCGCGAACACATCCAGCATCAGCGCCCCGCTCGCCGCCACGATGTCGCACAGGTCGCGCGACGCCATCGTATTGACCACGATCGGCCGTTCGCCGCTCTGGGCGAAGCGTGTCTTGATGCGCAGCGCGGCGGCCTCGGCCTTTTGCGCGTCGTCCACGAACGGCAGGCGATGCTTGTCGAACTGCACGCCCTCGAACTGGGCCAGGATGCTGTTGCCGATCGTCTCCGCTGTAATACCAGTGGAATCGGAGATGTAAAAAACGGTACGCCGCATACCTGTTCCGCCGGGCCCAGAAAAGTTGGGCGCCACCTTAGCGCATGCGCCAATTCCTGTCTTTGCTTGCCCTCGCCTGACTGGTATGCAGTTGGCGCGGCAGTGGGCGGCAATGGTCTTCTTGTGCCGTGCACCATCGGCAGCGGACAATACCAGTTCTTTGCGGCCCGCTTTTGCCGCTCCAGGCTACCCCTACCGAGCTCTTGAGGAGACTCCCTTGAACGATCTGGTGCTTTGGCTCGACTCGCTGCGCATGACCGACCTGGGCAAGGTCGGCGGCAAGAATGCGTCGCTCGGCGAGATGATCGGCAACCTGGCCAAGCTCGGGGTGTCCGTGCCCGGCGGCTTCGCCACCACCGCCGACGCCTTCCAGCAGTACCTGGACAAGAGCGGCGTGGCCAAGCGCATCCAGGCGCGCCTGGCCGACCTCAATGTCGACGACGTCGACGCGCTCACCGCCGCCGGCAAGGAAATCCGCGAGTGGGTCACCGAGACCCCGCTGCCAGCGGAACTCGACCAGGCCATCCGCGCGGCCTACATCAAGCTCTGCAAGGATGCCGGCGCCGACGACATCGCGGTGGCCGTGCGCTCCTCCGCCACGGCCGAAGACCTGCCCGACGCCTCATTCGCCGGCCAGCAGGAAACCTTCCTCAACGTGGTCGGCATCGACGACGTGCTGCACAAGGTGAAGGAAGTCTTCGCCTCGCTCTATAACGACCGCGCCATCGCCTACCGCGTGCACCAGGGCTTCAAGCACGAAGACGTGTTCCTGTCCGCCGGCGTGCAGCTGATGGTGCGCTCGGATGTAGGCGCCTCTGGCGTGCTGTTCACCCTGGACACCGAATCCGGTTTCCGCGACGTGGTGTTCGTCACCGGCTCCTATGGCCTGGGCGAGATGGTCGTGCAGGGCGCGGTGAATCCCGATGAGTTCTACGTATTCAAGCCCACGCTCAAGCAGGGCAAGCCGGCCGTGCTGCGCCGCCAGCTCGGCGCCAAGCAGCTGCGCATGGTGTATTCGTCGGCGCCGGGCGAGCGCGTCAAGACCGAGCCGACGCCGGACGAACTGCGCAACCGCTTCTGCATCAACGACGCGGACGTGGAGGAGCTGTCCAGGCAGGCGCTGATCATCGAGCAGCACTACGGCCGCCCGATGGATATCGAATGGGCGAAGGACGGCAACACCGGCAAGCTGTACATCGTGCAGGCCCGCCCGGAGACGGTGAAGTCGCGCGCTCATGCCACCCAGCTGGAGCGTTTCCATCTCGGCGAGAAGGGCAAGGTGCTGGCCGAAGGCCGCGCCATCGGCCAGAAGATCGGCGCCGGCAAGGCGCGCGTGGTGCGCAGCCTGGCCGATATGAACAAGGTGCAGCCCGGCGACGTGCTGGTCGCCGACATGACCGATCCCGACTGGGAGCCGGTGATGAAGCGCGCTTCCGCCATCGTCACCAACCGCGGCGGCCGCACCTGCCACGCGGCGATCATCGCGCGCGAACTCGGTGTGCCCGCGGTGGTGGGCACCGGCAATGCGCTGGAAAAGATTCCTGATGGCACCGACGTCACCGTGTCCTGCGCCGAAGGCGACACCGGCAGCATCTACGAAGGCATCCTCAAGTTCGACCGCGTCACCGCGGATCTCGGCGCGATGCCCGAGGCGCCGCTGAAGATCATGATGAACGTGGCCAACCCCGAGCGGGCCTTCGACTTCGGCATGCTGCCGAACGCCGGCATCGGCCTGGCCCGCCTGGAAATGATCATCGCCAGCCATATCGGCGTGCATCCGAAGGCCCTGCTCGAATACAACAAGCAGGACGCCGCCACCAAGGCCAAGATCGACGAGCGCATCGCCGGCTACGCCGATCCGGTGTCGTTCTACATCGACCGCCTGGCCGAAGGCATCGCCACCATCGCTGCGTCGGTGTTCCCCAAGCCGGTGATCGTGCGCCTGTCGGACTTCAAGTCCAACGAATACGCCAACCTGCTCGGCGGCTCGCGCTACGAGCCGCACGAAGAGAACCCGATGATCGGCTACCGCGGCGCCAGCCGCTACGTCGATGCCGGCTTCGCCGAGTCGTTCGCGCTGGAGTGCAAGGCGGTCAAGCGCGTGCGCGAAGTGATGGGCCTGGACAATGTGTGGGTGATGATCCCGTTCGTGCGCACCCTGGGCGAAGGCCGCAAGGTGGTCGAGGTGCTGGCCAAGAATGGTCTCTCGCAGGGTGCCAGCGCGCACGGCGAGCAGGCGCTGAAGATCATCATGATGTGCGAGGTGCCGTCGAACGCCCTGCTCGCCGAGGAATTCCTGGAGATCTTCGACGGCTTCTCGATCGGCTCGAACGACCTCACCCAGCTCACCCTGGGCCTGGACCGCGATTCCAGCATCGTCGCCAACCTGTTCGACGAGCGCGACCCGGCGGTGAAGAAGCTGCTGGCGATGGCGATCAAGACCGCCCGCGAGAAAGGCAAGTACGTGGGCATCTGCGGCCAGGGTCCGTCGGACCATCCGGACCTGGCCGAGTGGCTGATGGATCAGGGTATCGAATCGGTGTCGCTCAATCCGGACACCGTGGTCGACACCTGGCTGCGCCTGGCGAAAAAGAAGGCCGGCTGAGGGCTTTCAACAAGATCCCCGCGACCCTCCACTTTCGTCGCCCCAGCACCCACCCTCGTTACCACCGCAGAAGCCGGAATGACGAACGGGAGGCACAACACCCTTCTGTTAGCTGCTCCAAATTCATCAGCCCAGCACCCTCGTCACCCCAGCGGAAGCTGGGGTCCAGCGCCTCAAAGGCACTGGATTCCGGCTTTCGCCGGAATGACGAACGCTCTGAGTCTGCAGTTGGAAACTGAAAGGGGCGGCGGCAATCACCGCCCCTTTTTTTGTCCTGGAACTTCGCCCCCCGTTCGCCGGTCTTCCCGCAGGGGCGGCTACCGCCTCATGCCGGGGGAACGACGATGGATCGGATGAAGCAGTTCTTCGCGAGGAACCGCAGCTTTATCGTTTTCATGTTCTGCATGCTGGTGTTCCGCAGCGCGGTGGCGGATTGGAATGTGGTGCCGACCGGATCGATGCAGCCGACCATCCGCATCGGCGATCGCATCGTGGTGGACAAGGCGGCGTATGACATCCGCCTGCCCTTTACGCATGTGTCGCTGCTGCATCGCGCTGACCCTGCGCGGGGTGACATCGTGGTGCTGGAGTCGGATGCGGCTGGCGAGCGGCTGGTGAAGCGCGTGGTTGGCGTGCCGGGGGATGTGGTGGCGTTGCGCGGGAATCGGCTTTACGTCAATGGACGGTTTGCGGATTACCGGGTGATCCATGTGGATGGCATTGGTGATGACGCGCGGGATCCGGCGACGTATGTCACGGAGAACGTGGATGGCCGCAGTCACGCCGTGCGGTGGTCGGATTACAACGCCAGTCCGGATCGCAACTTCGGGCCGGTGACGGTGCCGCCCAGCGAATATCTATTGATGGGTGATAACCGCGATAACAGTCGCGATTCGCGCTATTACGGATTCTTTCCGCGAAAAGAGATCACCGGGCGCGCGACGCGGGTAGCGATTTCGCTCGATCCGGATCACCACTACCTGCCGCGCAGCGGTCGCTATTGGACGAGGTTGCAATAGCCGGAGCAGCGCTTTGCGTGGACTGCGTCGCCGCGGCCGCGGAGTAATCCCATCGACCCGAGTCGCACGGGAAAGCCGACCTACCGTCGGCTGATCCGGCACATGCCGCAGACGCAGCGCGTGGCTGCGAAAGCCAGGCGAAGGCTGACCATGCCTTGAACATCGAGTACCATCGCCGCTCAATAACACCCGGAATAATCATGTCCGAGCGCGCTGGGTACTTCAGAAATGCCGATGGCATCCGTGGTCTGGCCTGCCTGATCGTGCTTCTGATCCACGCGGTCAACGGCATCTTTCCGGGCGCCCGCCCGTACCTTCCGGGAACCGGGAAAGCGGGCGTGTGGCTGTTCTTCGTGCTGAGCGCCTTTCTGCTGACGAACCACCTGTTTCTCCGCGGCACGACGTGGCGCTCGCTCGTCGACTATGTTCTCGCGCGCGTGCTGCGCATTGTCCCGCTGTTCTTCGTCGCTGTGCTTTTCTACTTCGCCTTCGGAACAACCACGATAACCACCTGGACCGAAGTCGGCAAAGCCCTGACGCTTTCCGAAGGCTACGCCCACCTTTGGACGGTGCCTGTCGAAATGAAGTTCTACATTCTTCTGTTCCCGCTGGCGGTGCCGACGATCGCCATCGATCGTAAGTTCGGGCCGGCCTGGTCGGGGGCATTCGTCGTCGCCGTCGCCCTGGTCTCGTCGATAGCGTTCCCCTTTACCGAAATGCCCGAGAACTCGCCGGAGCTTCGATGGTATGTCCCCTGCTTCCTCATCGGCATGTTCTGCGCTGTGATCTATCCATCCATTAAAGAACGGGTGAGCCGGCTTCCATCCACTGCAATCACCGTACTGGTTTTCATATCCATCGTCGCGATGACGGACTGCTTCCGTGCCATGTACTACCCGCATGCCCCGGACTACTGGCTCGGCAACAAATTCACTCCGTTGGGCATGCTTTGGGCGGTATTCATGGTGGTGAACCTCGATGACGCCGGGGTGATCGGGCGACTGCTTGCTTCACGGTTCATGACGAAGCTTGGCCATTGGAGCTATCCGATATATCTCTTCCATTGGTATTTCGTGTCGAAGGCGTGGGAGCTGCTGCCCGACAGCGTATTGAGCGCCATGACATCCATCGTTCTTGCCATTGCCGTCGGCGCGGCGGCGCACCGGTGGATCGAGCGGCCCATGATGAGCGCTCGAGGAAGAATTGGCCGCTTGGTCCTTCGCAGATCGGCCGTCTCTCAAGGTGCTGGAACTGCTTGAACAGGGAGGGGGAATTGTTGGATGCATCCACGCCCCCCCCCTTTGCGCTGCGCGCTACGGGGCCAGCCTGCGGCTGTCCTTGTCGCTCCCGGCGAATTTGTCGAACGGGTTACTCGGCGCAGAGCGCCGAGTAACCCGTTCTCTCTACCCACCCTCTCCGCCAGATACGCAAAAGGCCCCGTAAGGGGCCTTTTGCGTATCTGGCGGAGAGGGTGGGATTCGAACCCACGGTACGCTTACACGTACGCCTGATTTCGAGTCAGGTACATTCGACCACTCTGCCACCTCTCCAAAGGGGTCACACGGTGGTCCGCGCGAGCCGGCGATCATACGCGAGGCGGTTCATCGTGACAACTACCCGGGCATGCGGCATCCTCCGCGCAGACCTTTCTCTCGGATGCCCATGATCGAGTTCGGACACGGCACCCACGTCGGCCTGCGGCGTGCGCGCAACGAAGACACCTATTACGCCGATGCGAGCCAGGGCCTGTTCCTGGTTGCCGACGGCATGGGCGGACACCAGCATGGCGAGGTGGCTTCTGCCCTGGTGCGCGACGCGGTGGCCGATCTCGTGACCCGTGGCCACAGCCTGGTCGAAGCGATCAAGGGTGCGGACGAACGCCTGATGGCGCAGGCGCGCGGCTATCGCGATGCGCTGCCGATGGGCACCACCATCGCCGCGCTGCGGCTGGGGCCGGGCAGCTACGAAGTGGCCTGGGTGGGCGACAGCCGTATCTATCTGTGGAAGAACGGACTCAAGCAGATCAGCCACGACCATTCGCTGGTACAGGAACTGGTCGCCGCCGGCACGCTCGATCCGGCCCAGGCAGCGCGCCATCCGCAGCGCAATGTAATCACCCAGGCGCTGGGCATCACGGCGGTGGATCAGCTGCATATAGGCCTGGCGCGCGGCAAGCTGGAGCCGGGCATGGCATTCCTGCTGTGCAGCGATGGATTGACCGAGGAAGTGAGCGATGCGGTGATCGCCGGCATCGTGGAGCGCCGTGATCTGGCGGCGCAGGAGTGCGTGGATCATCTGCTGCTCGCCGCGCTGGAAGCCGGCGGCAGCGACAATATCAGCGTGATTCTTACGCGGACGAACTGAGCCCGGCACGCCGGGCCATTCGTTGCAACAGCGGCTCAGCTCGCCGCCGCTTCCGTCACTGGCGCTTCTTCCTTCCGCCAGATGCTCATCCCACCCGCACTCTTATCCAACGCATCCAAGCGCTTCTCATGCGCCGCCGATTCGTCGGCATCCGCACGCAACACCCTCGGACGCCGGCTCAACACCGCCGGCGTCACCACCTGCGCCGTGCCCCTCTGCTCCGCCGCATTCTCGAACGCCAGGTCCAGCGCGACCTGGCCCGAGGTCATGTACAGATAAACCTCGGCCAGCAGCTGTGCGTCGATCAGGCCGCCGTGCAGATCGCGGGCGGAGTTGTCGACGCCCAGGCGCTTGCACAACGCATCCAGGCTGTTGCGCTGCCCGGGGTAGCGTTCGCGCGCCATCACCAGCGTGTCGAGCACGGGGCAGCGGTCGGCGATGCTGCCGTAGTTCGGCCCCAGGCGGGCCAGCTCCGCATTGAGGAAGCCGACGTCGAAGGTCGCGTTGTGGATGATCAGTTCGGCGCCGTCGATAAAGGCGAGAAACTCGTCCACCACGTCGGCGAAGCGCGGCTTGTCGAGCAGGAACTCATCCTCGATGCCGGTGACCTGCTTGGCGCCTTCGTCGATCAGGCGATCCGGATTGAGATAGGTCTGGTAATGGCGGCCGGTGGGGCGGCGCTCGACCATTTCCACGCAGGCGATTTCGATCAGGCGGTGGCCCTGGCGGACTTCGAGGCCCGTGGTTTCGGTATCGAGGACGATCTGCCTCATCGCGCGCTCCTGTACTGCTCGGCCTGTTCGCGCGCGGCCACGTCGACGCGCTCGTTTTCCACATGGCCATTATGGCCACGCACCCATTGCCAGCGCACTTGATGCGTGGCGGTGGCGCCAGCCAGGCGCTGCCACAGATCCTGGTTCTTCACCGGCTTCTTGTCGGCGGTTTTCCAGCCGTTGGCGCGCCACTTCGGCACCCATTCCTCGATGCCCTGCATGACATAGCGCGAGTCGGTGGTCAGCGTCACCTTGCACGGACGCGTGAGCGCTTCCAGCGCGGCGATCGCCGCCATCAGCTCCATGCGATTGTTGGTGGTGTCCGGCTCACCGCCTGAGATCAGGCGTTCCGTCCCCTTGGCGCGCAGCAGGGCGGCCCAGCCGCCCGGCCCCGGATTGCCGAGGCATGCGCCATCGGTAAAAGCTTCCACGTCGGTCATCGTTACCTTAAGTCGTTCGAGAATCATGTGTCGGGCGAGCTATCGCGCCTCGCCCCAGGTGCCAGTTTCACATTGACTGCCGCGGGCACCAGCGCCGGCTTGCGCTTGGGCAGCGAGGCCACCCGGCGGTTCTTGCGCGCGATCAGCATGTAGGCGCCGCCCAGCGGATGCACGCCGCGAGCCTTGGCGCCCGCATTGGGCCAGACATGCCCGACCCGCTCCACCCGCTCGATATCCAGCTCCCCTGCCCTGACCCAGCGCTCCAGCGTGAGCGGCGAGGTCAGCGCCGGCATGGTGGTGTGGCGGCGCTGCCAGTACACCCACGGCAGCCAGGCGCTGAGCGGGTGCAGGCCGGTGATGGCCAGCACGCCGCCCGGCGCGAGCACGCGGCAGGCCTCCTGCAGCAGCGCCTGGGGCACGGGCGCCACTTCCATGGCATGGCGCAGCAGGACCAGGCCGAAGGCGTCGTCGGCGAACGGCAGCGGCTCGTCGGCCCTGGCCTTCACATCGCCCTGGTAACGCTTGCCGACCAGCCGCATGCGCGTCCAGTAGCCGAGCAGGGGCAGCACCGGCGGGTGGTCATGGGACAGCGCGGAGAGCAGCAAGGCGTTCGATCCGGCGCAGCGCTGCAGCAGCGGCGCCATGGCGGCCGCCTCCTCCGCCAGCAGGTGGCGGAGGTGCGCGCTGGCATAGATGTCTGGGTCGCGCTGCGGCATGAGATCGGGGGCCCACGGTCAAGCGGAGAGTGTAAACGTTGCCCGGCACCGGGTCTTCGCTCACATGGGTGCCGCCGACTGCGGCACAAGGCTGAACACGGCCGGCCGGATTAACGCCCGGATAACGAGCAGCCCTTCCGCCCGCTTTATAGTCCCGCACTTCGCGCAAGCCCGGATGCCTGCGCCAGTCGATACGAAATCGCAGTGGAGTTCCCCTTGCACGTCGTACCGCTACCGGCGCTCGCCGATAACTACATCTGGCTGCTGTACGACGATGCCGGCGACGCGATCGCGGTCGATCCCGGCGAAGCCGCCCCCGTGGAAGCCGCGCTCGCCGAGCGCGGTCTGCGGCTGCGCGCGATCCTGCTCACGCATCACCACGCCGACCATATCGGCGGCGTCGGCGAACTGCTGGCGCGCCATCCGGTGCCGGTGTATGCGCCGCACGACGAGCGCATCGAGCACGTCACCCGGCGCGTGGCGGACGGCGACGAGGTGCATATCGCGCAACCGGCCGCGGGTTTCCGCGTGCTGGAGATTCCCGGCCACACCAGCAGCCATATCGCCTACGTCGGCGCCGGCGTGCTGCTGTGCGGCGACACGCTTTTCAGCATGGGCTGCGGCCGCCTGTTCGAAGGCACGCCGCAGCAGATGCTCGCTTCGCTGGATCGCCTGGCCGACCTGCCGGGCGAACTGAAGGTCTGCTGCGCGCACGAATACACCGCCGCCAACGGACGCTTCGCGCAGACGGTGGAACCCGGCAACCCTGCGCTGGCGCAGCGCGTCGAACAGGTGCGCGTCCTGCGCGAGCAGGCGCAGCCGACGCTGCCCAGCACGCTCGCCGTCGAGCGCGCCACCAACCCTTTCCTGCGCGTCGACAGCCACGACGTGGCGCAATGGTGCACGCACCACGGTGCCGCCGCCGACCGCATTTCGCGCTTCGCCACCCTGCGCGCCGCCAAGGATGAGTTCCGCGCATGACACGCCTTAGCCTTCGCCTGCTTCCCGCTTCGCTCGCGCTGTGCCTCGCCGCCTGCGCCGGCACACCGCCCCAGCAGCCCTCGGTCACCGCTGGCGCGCCTGGCGTGGTCAAGCCTTCATCGGCCAGGCCCGCGGTGAACAATGTCGCCAGCCATGTCGCTGCGCCTGCCGAGCCGCAGGACAGCGGCAATGTGTGGGACCAGCTGCGCGGCAGCTTCCAGATGGCCGACTGCGACGCCGATCCGGCGATCATGGATTGGGCCAGGCGCTTCACGCAGAATCCTGCGGCCTTCGAAGCGCAGATGCGCGACGTGATGCCGCGCCTGATGTATGTGCAGCAGATTGCCGCCAAGCACGACGTGGCCGGCGAGTTCGCCCTGCTGCCGTGGGTGGAAAGCCATTACCGCCCGGTGCCCGGCGTGAGGGGCAACCCGGCCGGCATGTGGCAGATCATGCCGGTGACCGCGAATGCGCTGGGCATGCGCGTGGACAAGAATTTCGACGGCCGCCTGGATATGCCCGCGGCGACCGACGCGATCATGGCCCTGCTCAAGCGCTATCACGACGATCTCGGCGACTGGCGCATGGCGGACTACGCCTTCAACGCCGGCGAATTCGCCGTGCGCGGCATGGTCAGCCGCTATGGCATGCCCGGCGCACAGCCGGCGATTCCGAAGATGCCGGTGAAGCGCGTGACCCGCGAGCATCTGGCCAAGCTGCTGGCGATTTCCTGCGTGGTGCGCGAGCCGCAGCGCTTCCATGTGGAACTGCCGCTGATCACGCCGGAACAGCAGCTGGTGTCGGTCGATGTGGACCGCTCGATGCCGATCGCCCAGGCCGCCAACCATGCGGGCATGTCGGTGGATGAACTGAAGAACCTCAATGCCGGCTTCCGCAACGGCTACGTCGACAAGCGCGCGGCCTCCTATCTGGTGATGCCCAGCGGCCGCGTCGAGCAGTTCCGCAACTCGCTGCTGCAGAACGGCAACAACCTCGCCAGCGCCGATACGAACGACAGCCGCCTCGCCGCGGTGGCGGACGGCCCTTCGGCCTTGCAGGACGACAGTTCACCTGCGGCGGCTTCGCGCACGCACACGGTCAAGGCCGGCGAAACGCTGTGGAATATCGCGCGCCACTATTCGCTGGACGTCAACCAGATCAAGCGCTGGAACGGCCTGCAGAGTTCGAAGCTGCGCATGGGCCAGGTACTGAAACTCAGCGCGCAAGGCTAAGCCATTCCCTTGCGCCGGATCGGCGGCGGCACGCTGAGGCGCGCCGCGGCAGCGAGGGCAAGGCTATGGGATTCCTGCATGGCAAGCGCGCACTGATCGTCGGCATCGCCAGCCAGCGCTCGATCGCCTGGGGCATCGCCAACGCGATGTACCGCGAAGGCGCGCAACTGGCCTTCACCTACCAGAACGAACGGCTCAAGGACCGCGTCGACGAAGCGGCAAATGCATTCGGCTCCAATATCGTGCTGCCTTGCGATGTGGCTGACGATGGGCAGATCGAATCGCTGTTCGACGCGCTGGGCAAGCACTGGGAAGGCTTCGACATCCTGGTGCATTCGGTGGGCTACGCGCCGCGCGAAGCGCTGCAAGGCGAGTTTCTCGATGCGCTGACGCGCGAGAACTTCGCTATCGCGCACGATATCTCCAGTTACAGCCTCGCCGCGCTGGCCCGCGCGGCGCGTCCGCTGATGGGCGGCCGCGGCGGCGCGATTCTTACGCTTAGCTATCTGGGTGCCGAGCGCGCGTTGGCGAACTACAACGTGATGGGTCTGGCCAAGGCGAGCCTCGAAGCGAACGTACGCTATCTCGCTTTCAATCTGGGGCCGGAGGGCACGCGGGTGAATGCGATTTCGGCGGGACCGATCAAGACGCTGGCTGCGTCCGGCATCTCCAACTTCCGCAGGATGCTCGATCACGTGGAAGAGCATGCGCCATTGCGGCGCAGCGTGACGATCGACGAGGTGGGCAATGTGGCGGCGTTCCTGTGCTCGGACTTCGCGTCCGGCATCACGGGCGAGATCACCTATGTCGATGCGGGCTACAACATCGTCGGCATGACGGGCGTCTGAGGCTGTACCTCAGCACCAGAGCCGTCATTCCGGCGCAGGCCGGAATCCAGCAGCGATGCACTGCATGGAGCGTGGCGCTACAAGATGGTGCCTTTGAATGTTGCGAAGACAATCAAGCGTTGTTGCTACTGGATTCCGGCCTGCGCCGGAATGACGGCTCATAGGGGCCGCCGTTGTTCACACTCGGAAAGAAAAAGGCGGCCATGCGGCCGCCTTTTTCGTTCGTGCTGCCGAGTCGCTTACATGCGATCCGCGGCGATCTTGATCTCGGTCTTCGCCTTCAGCGCGTCGATGAACTCCTGCGTGGCCGAGGCGCCGTACACACGCGCCATCTGCTGGCGCAGCATGTCGCGCTGCTGGGCCGGCATCTTGGACAGGTCGGCATCCTGCACCTTGTCCAGCGCCAGCAGGTCGTACGAGCCGTCCTGCTGCGCCACGCTGATGAACTGCGGCTTGCCCTGCGCCGGATGCGGCAGCTTGAACGCGGCGTCCAGCAGCTCCGGCGAGGCCTCGGCGAAACCACGGGTGGCTTCGCTGGCGGTCTTCAGCGGCGCGCCTACCGAAGCGGCGACCGCGGCGATGTCCTCGCCCTTCTGCAGGCGAGCCAGCAGCTCGTCGGCCTTGGCCTTGGCGGCGGCAGCGACGCGCTCGTCCAGGATCTTCTGGCGCACCGTGTCGCGCACGTCGGCCAGCGGCTTGACCGCGGCGGACACGTGCTTGTCGACGTGGATCACCACCGCATGGTCGTTGCCCAGGTCGATCAGGCCGGAGTTGTTGCCCTGCGCCAGCACGTCGTCCGCGAACGCGGCCTGCGCCACCTTCGGGTTGGCGCCGATGCCCGTGCCGCCCTGGCGCGGGAACAGCTCCGACGTCTTGATCGGCAGGCCCAGCGCCTGCGACGCCGGCTCCAGCGAGCCCGGGTTCTGGTAGGCGCTGTCGGTGAGCTTGCCGGCGATTTCGTTGTACTTGCGGTCGCGGTCGCCGGTCAGCGCTTCCTTCACCAGCTGCTCGCGCACTTCGGCGAACGGCTTGGCCTGGCCGCTGCGCACGTCGCGCAGGTACAGCACGTGGTAGCCCTCGTCGGACAGCACGGGCTTGGATATCTGGCCCTTCTGCAGGCCGAACAGCGCCTCGTCGAAAGCCGGATTGGCCACGCCCTTCTCCAGCCAGCCCAGGTCGCCGCCGGTGCGCTTGGAGCCCAGGTCGTCGGAAGACTGCTCGGCCAGCTTGGCGAAGTTGTCCGCCTTGGCTTCACCGGCGAGCTGCTCGGCCTTGGCCAGCGCGGCCTTCTGCTGTTCCGGCGTGGCGTTCTTCGGCACGTTGACCAGGATGTGCGAGACCAGGCGCTGTTCCGGCATCACAAAGCGCTGCTTGCTTTCCTCATAGCGCTTCTTCAGGTCGTCTTCGCTGGGCTGCGCTTCGACCTTCAGGTCGTCGCCGTTCACTTCGATGTACTTCACCGAGACCTGCTCGGGATTCATGAAGTCGGCCTGGTGCGACTTGTAGTAGGCGTCGATCTGCGCGTCGTCGACCTTGGCGTCGGTCAGCGCCGGGCGCGGCAGCGCGAAATAGCGCAGGTCGCGGCGCTGCATGCTCAGGTTGAGATAGCGGTCGATGTCGGCGTCGGTGACCAGGGTCGAGGCGTTGATCGCGTCGGGCAGCTGGGCGACGTCCAGTTCGTTGCGCAGCTCCGCCTCGAACTGGCCGGGCGTACGGCCCATGCCGGCGAGGAAGGCGCGGTACAGGCCGGCGTCGAACTTGCCGTTCTGCTGCAGGCCCGGGAAGGCCATGATCGCATCGCGCAGCTGCTGGTCGGAGATGCGCATGCCCATCTTTTCGGCGGCATCCACCAGCAGGCGCTGGTCGACCATCGCATTGACCACGCGCAGCTTGTTCTCCGGCCGCTCGAACGCGGCGGCATCGAACTGCTCGCCCTGCTGCTGGACCATCTGCTGGCGCAGGTTGTTCATGCGCTGCTGGAAATCCTGCTGGGAGATCTCATGCTTGCCCACCTTCGCTACGAAGGTCTCGGTGTGCGACATGAAGTAAGACTCGATGCCGAAGAACGAGATGGCGAAGACACAGATGCCGAGGATGATGATCGACGGCCAACCGTGCATCTTGGTACGTAGTGCCTGCAACATGGGAATCTTCCCCGTCAGGGTTGATCGATGCGCCCGACCCGGCGCGGTCCATAAAAAACAAGGGCGCCACGCGGGCGCCCTTGCGAACTGTGGCGGAGCGGACGGGACTCGAACCCGCGACCTCCGGCGTGACAGGCCAGCATTCTAACCGACTGAACTACCGCTCCACAGTTTTCTGGTGGGTGCTGTAGGGATCGAACCTACGACCATCGCCTTGTAAGGGCGGTGCTCTACCGCTGAGCTAAGCACCCGAAACCAAGCGAGAAGCCGCTTAGTTTAGGGCATCCTTCAGGGTCTTGCCAGCCTTGAAAGCCGGAACCTTCGAGGCCTTGATCTTGATCGTCTCGTTGGTGCGCGGATTGCGGCCGGTACGAGCAGCACGCTTGCGCACGGTGAACGTGCCAAAGCCCACGACCGACACATCGTCACCCTTCTTCAGCGCCTTCTGCACGGTCTCGAAGAAAGCCTCGAGCGCGCGGCCGGCATCGGCCTTGGTGAGTTCGGCCTTCTCGGCAATGGCATTGATCAGATCGGTTTTATTCATTGAGACACTCCCTTAAACGTTGTGCGGCCCGCGTGGTCAGTCTGGGACGAGACGACGCCGACTTGGATGATTTGGCGACCGGTGGGCGCCGCCCCGCGACCCCGCATCAATGCGCTTCCGACGACGCGCGTGGATTGCGGTGCCGCTCTTTATACCAGTGGCCCCTAGGGTCCGCAATACAAGCAATACCAAGGCTTTCAGGCTTTTTGAGGGGTATGCGCGGCACTTGCCGCGAGGGGTGCGAAACGTTAGCGAGCGCACGATTGTCGCCGCATGCATGCAACAAAAAAGTGGCATGCCAGAGGCATGCCACTTCGGTTTGAAACAACAAACGTCAGATCGCTCAGTGCGGGCGGGCGGGCGTTTCGGCGGAATCCTCGTTGCCGTCCACTTTTTTCTCGACCTTGGCGGCGGCCGGCTCTTCGCTCGCCTGGCGCGGCTGCAGCGGGCGCTCCAGCGCGATGTCGAGCACTTCGTCGATCCAGCGCACCGGATGGATATCGAGCTGGCCGGTGATATTGGCCGGAATGTCCGCGAGATCCTTCTTGTTTTCGTCCGGAATGATCACCGTGGTAATGCCGCCGCGATGCGCCGCCAGCAGCTTCTCCTTGAGGCCACCGATCGGCAGCACACGGCCACGCAGGGTGATCTCGCCGGTCATCGCCACCTCGGAGCGCACCGGCACCTTGGTCAAGGCCGACACCAGCGCCGTGCACATGGCGATACCTGCGCTCGGACCATCCTTCGGCGTCGCGCCTTCCGGCACATGGATGTGGATGTCGAAGCTCTGGTGGAACTCCGGGTCGATACCGAGGCGATCGGCGCGCGCGCGCACCACCGACAGCGCCGCCTGGATCGATTCCTTCATCACGTCGCCGAGCTGGCCGGTATGCACCAGCCTGCCCTTGCCCGGCACGATGGAGGCTTCGATGCTGAGCAGATCGCCGCCCACCTGGGTCCACGCCAGGCCGGTAACCAGGCCCACTTCGTTCTGCAATTCCTTGCGGCCGAAATCGAAGCGATGCACGCCCAGGTAGTGCTCGAGATTCTCCGAGGTCACCTTGATCGTGGACGGCTTCTTCGCCTTGGCGGTCTTCGCCGGCTCGGCCTTCGCCTTGCTCTTGACCGCAGCCTTCTTCGCTTCGCCCAGGGTCAGCTCCTTCACCACCTTGCGGCAGATCTTGGACACTTCGCGCTCGAGGTTGCGCACGCCGGATTCGCGCGTGTAGTAGCGCACGATGTCGCGGATGGCGCCTTCGTCCACGCTCAGCTCGCCTTCCCTCAGGCCGTTCGCCTTCAGCTGCTTCGGCAGCAGGTACTTCTGCGCGATCGCCGACTTCTCATCCTCGGTGTAGCCGGGGATGCGGATGACTTCCATGCGATCCAGCAGCGGACCGGGAATGTTGAGCGAGTTGGCGGTAGCGATCCACATCACCTCGGACAGGTCGAGGTCGACCTCGAGGTAGTGGTCGTTGAAGGTGTGGTTCTGCTCCGGATCGAGCACTTCCAGCAGCGCCGAGGACGGATCGCCGCGGAAGTCCATCGACATCTTGTCGATTTCGTCCAGCACGAACAGCGGATTCTTGGTGCCGACCTTGTTCAAGTTCTGCACGATGCGGCCCGGCATCGAACCGATGTACGTGCGGCGATGGCCGCGGATCTCGGCTTCGTCGCGCACGCCGCCCAGGCTCATGCGGACGAACTTGCGGTTGGTGGCCTTGGCGATGGACTGGCCGAGCGAGGTCTTGCCCACGCCGGGCGGGCCGACCAGGCACAGGATCGGACCCTTCATGGTGTTCACGCGCTGCTGCACCGCGAGGTATTCGAGGATGCGCTCCTTGACCTTCTCCAGGCCGAAGTGGTCGGCATCGAGCACGTCCTGCGCCAGCTGCAGGTCCTTGCGCACCTTGCTGCGCTTCTTCCACGGCACGCCGACCAGCCAGTCGAGATAGTTGCGCACCACCGTGGCTTCGGCCGACATCGGCGACATCTGGCGCAGCTTGCTGAATTCCTGGCGCGCCTTGGCCAGCACCGGCTTGGGCATGCCTGCGTTGTCGATCTTCTTCTGCAGCTCCTCGACTTCGTTGGGGCCTTCCTCGCTCTCGCCGAGCTCCTTCTGGATGGCCTTCATCTGTTCGTTGAGGTAGTACTCGCGCTGGCTCTTCTCCATCTGCGACTTCACGCGGCCGCGGATGCGCTTCTCCACCTGCTGCAGGTCCATCTCGCCATCGACCAGGCCGATCAGCAGCTCGAGGCGCTGGCCCACGTCCGAGGTTTCCAGCACCTTCTGCTTGTCCGCCATGCGCACGGAAAGATGCGCGGCGATGGAGTCGGCCAGGCGCGACGGATCGTCGATGCCGGACAAGGTCGCCAGCACTTCCGGCGGCAGCTTGCGGCTCTGCTTCACCAGCTGTTCGAACAGCGAGACCAGCGTGCGCGAGACCACGTCGAGCTCGCGCTCCTTGGCGCTGTACTGCGGCTCGATGATGCGGGAGGTGGCCATCAGCATGCCGCCCTCCTCCTGGTACTTCTCGACAGAGACGCGCGCCTGGCCTTCCACCAGCACCTTCACGGTGCCGTCGGGCAGCTTCAGCAGCTGCAGCACGCCGGCAAGCGTGCCGATCTGGTGCAGGTCGGCCACGGCCGGGTCGTCGATGTCGGGGCTCTTCTGCGCCACCAGCAGGATCTGGCGCTCGCCTTCCATGGCGCGCTCGAGCGCGCGCATCGATTTGTCGCGGCCGACGAACAGTGGGATGACCATGTGGGGATAGACCACCACGTCGCGCAGCGGCAAGACCGGAAGCGCGTCCAGCGAGGCACCGGTGGCAACGGGAAGGGGGGCATTTTTTGCCATGTCGAATGGTTCCCTCTGGGGACTGAAACGATTACGCCCCGACACTGCGCCGGAGGCATCTCATCGTCAAGTGGAGGCCGGAGCGGTGCCATACAAGTGCATGCCGGGCAAGCAAAACGAAAACGCTCTCGAGCAAAAAAAGCAGCAAAAAAAAAAGGCCCCGGATCGCCGGAGCCTTTTTGTTCAGCCTGGACGGAATGCTCAGGCGGCGTCGCCGCTTTCACCCGCAACCCGCTGTTGCTGAAGGTTGCCGCGATAGATCAGGTAAGGCTCGGCCTGGCCGTTGATGACGGCGTCGTCCACGACCACCTTGCTGACGTGCTCCAGCGAGGGCAGCTCGTACATGGTGTCCAGCAGCACCTGTTCCAGGATGGTGCGCAGGCCGCGCGCGCCGGTCTTGCGCTTCAGCGCCTTGCGGGCGATCGCCTGCAGCGCCTCGGGGCGGAATTCCAGCTCCACGCCTTCCATCTCGAACAGCTTCTTGAACTGCTTGGTGACGGCGTTGCGCGGCTCGGTGAGGATCTTGACCAGCGCGGGCTCGTCCAGCTCGTCCAGCGTCGCGACGACCGGCAGGCGGCCGACGAACTCCGGGATCAGGCCGAAGCGGACCAGGTCGGCCGGCTCGACGTCGGCCAGCACCTTGCCGAGATTCTCGGTGCGTTCCTTGCTGCGCACTTCGGCGGAGAAGCCGATGCCGGTGGTCTCGGAACGCTGCTGGATCACCTTCTCCAGGCCGGCGAACGCGCCGCCGCAGATGAAGAGGATGTTCTTGGTGTCGACCTGCAGGAATTCCTGCTGCGGATGCTTGCGGCCGCCCTGCGGCGGCACCGAGGCGAGCGTGCCCTCGATCAGCTTCAGCAGCGCCTGCTGCACGCCTTCGCCCGACACGTCGCGGGTGATCGACGGGTTTTCGCTCTTGCGCGAGATCTTGTCGATCTCGTCGATGTAGACGATGCCCGACTGCGCCTTGTCGACGTCGTAGTCGCACTTCTGCAGCAGCTTCTGGATGATGTTCTCCACGTCTTCGCCCACGTAACCGGCTTCGGTCAGCGTGGTGGCGTCGGCGATGGTGAACGGCACATTGAGCAGGCGCGCCAGGGTCTCGGCGAGCAGGGTCTTGCCCGAACCGGTGGGACCGATCAGCAGGATGTTGGACTTGCCCAGCTCGACGTCGTCGCTCTTCTGGCGCGACTCCATGCGCTTGTAGTGGTTATACACGGCCACCGCCAGCGCCTTCTTCGCGCGGGTCTGGCCGACCACGTACTGGTCGAGCGTTTCCATGATCTCGCGCGGCTTGGGCAGCTGGCTGCGCCCGGAGGCGGCCTTCTCCTCCAATTCCTCGCGGATGATGTCGTTGCAAAGCTCCACGCACTCGTCGCAGATGAACACGGACGGACCCGCGATCAGCTTGCGCACTTCATGTTGGCTCTTGCCGCAGAAGGAGCAGTAGAGAATCTTGCCGCTGTCGTTGGAACGGCCCTGCCGCTCGTCAGTCATGCTGTAACCCTGCTGTAAATCGGTTGCGACGCGAGAATAGCACAGGGTTCCGCGTCCGATTCCAGACGCAGAACCCGGCCCTCAAGCACTGTAACGGCCGTGGATCAGGCCGACTTGACCGTTTCGCCGGCGCGGCGGTCCAGCACCTGGTCGATCAGGCCGTATTCGCGGGCGGCCTCGGCGCTCATGAAGCGGTCGCGCTCCATGTCGCGCTCGATCTTGTCCAGCGGCTGGCCGGTGTGCTGCACATAAATATCGTTAAGACGGCGACGCAGGTACAGGATTTCCTGGGCCTGGATCTCGATGTCCGTCGCCTGGCCGCGGGCGCCGCCCGACGGCTGGTGGATCATCACGCGCGAATTGGGCAGCGAATAGCGCTTGCCCTTGGCGCCAGCCATCAGCAGCAGCGAGGCGGCGCTGCAGGCCTGGCCCACGCACATGGTGCTGACGTCGGGCTTGATGAACTGCATGGTGTCGTAGATCGCCAGGCCGGCGGTGACCGCACCGCCCGGGCTGTTGATATACAGATGAATGTCCTTGTCCGGGTTCTCGGACTCCAGGAACAGCATCTGCGCGACCAGCAGGTTGGCGACCTGGTCGTTCACTTCGCCGACGAGAAAGATCACGCGCTCTTTCAGCAGGCGCGAATAGATGTCGTACGAACGTTCGCCGCGAGCCGTCTGCTCGACGACGATGGGGACCAGGTTGAGGTTCTGGATCGGATCCATGGCCATGCTTGTCGCTCTCCGGGTTGATACGCCTAAGTCTTGCAGGTAAATCGTGCTGGAAACCGCGCAAAACCGCCATCCGGGCGGAATCACGCTTCCTGGACACGTCTTCATCGCCACCCGCCGCGCGGCCGGGCCCTCAGGGCCGGCCGCGACGATTCCTTATCTAAGAATCGGGCGGGTAACTCGCGATACCTGCCTCAGGCGCTGACCGGGCGCATCACCTCGTCGAAGCTCAGGTTCTCGTCGGTGGTCTTGGCGTTGTCCGCCACCCACACCGCGACCTGGTCTTCCATCACGCGGTTCTGCAGCCCCGACATCAATTGGGGGTCGGAGTTGTACAGTTCAATGACCTTTTCAGGCTCTTCGTAGGTCGAGGCGATCGCCGCCAGCTGCTCGGCCAGGCGGGTGCGATCCAGCTTCAGCTCCTGCTTGCGGGCGATCTCGCTCATCAGCAGGCCGGCGATCACGCGCTTGCGGGCCATCGGGGTGGCGGCCTCGACCAGCTGCGGCGGCGGCTGCTGGCCGCGCGGCACGCTGCCGGCGGCGAGGTTATGGGCCTCGGACTGCACCATGATCTTCGGCACGTCGAGACCGTCGTTGGCATCGGCCAGCTTCTCGGCGACCTGGGATTTCAGGCGGGCCATCAGGGTGGCCTTCAGCTCGCGCTCGAGGTTGTTGCGCACTTCCTTGCGGAACTGCTCGAGGTCGCCATCGACGATGCCGAACAGCTTGGCGAACTCGGCGTCCACGGTCGGCAGCCTGGGCTCCTGCACCTTCACGATCTTGAACGCGACCTTGGCGGTCTTGCCGGCCAGGCTCTCGTTGCGGAAATCGGCCGGGAAGTCCACGTCCGTCTCGAACTCGTCGCCGGCCGAGCGGCCGGTCAGGGCCTCGTCCAACGCCTTGAACAGGGTGCCCGAGCCGATCACGCTGCCGGCGCGCTCCAGGCCCTCGGCCGGGAAGCGGTAGTCGCCGGCCACGGCGCTGTATTCGAACATCACGAAATCGCCCTCGGCCGAGGCACGGGCGACGTCGTCGAAGCTGCGGCGCTGGGCGCGCAGGGTCTCGATCATCTTCTCGATGTCGGCGTCGGTCACTTCGGCCACCGGGCGCTTGATCTCCAGCGCGGCGACGTCGACGTCCGGGAACTCCGGCATGATCTCGAAGGTGGCGGTGTAGGTGATCTCGCCGTTTTCCGGCTGGCCGGTGGTGTCCACCGACGGGTTGGCGACCGGACGCAGGTTCTCCTGGTTCACGGCCTCGCGCAGGGTGGAACCGATCAGGTCGGACAGCACCTCGCCGCGCACCTGCGCGCCGAAACGCTGCTGGATCACCGTGGTCGGCACCTTGCCCGGACGGAAGCCCTTCAGGCGCACCGTGCGGCCCATCTCGGCGATGCGCGCGCTGACCTGCGATTCGAAGCGCTCCGCGGGGAACTTCACCGTGAGCTTGCGCTCGAGCTTGCCAACGTTTTCAACCGAAACCTGCATGACGTCTCCTGAATACCCGAAAGTGCGCGCCGACCGCGCCCGGCGGTCGTGCCGCCCGCAAAGAAACCCACCAATTCGATAAGGGATGGTGCGAAAGGAGGGACTCGAACCCTCACGGGGTTAACCGCTGGAACCTAAATCCAGTGCGTCTACCAATTCCGCCACTTTCGCATCGGACCGACCGGAGAGACGCCCGTAAGCTGCGGATAGCATGAGGAATTCACGCAGGCGCGCGGCCTGCCCCGTCCCCCATCCGTACCCGGGCCCCTCGCCCTAAGTCGATGATTCCCTTACACGAAAGCGGGCCATTTTACGGTTGCGCGCGGCGGCAAGACAAGCCGATGGCGACCTGTCCGCGCTTCCATATAAAGATGCCGCCCGCTCAAGGGCTTGCGCGCCACCCTGGAGCGCGCGCCCGTTCTCAGAGCTCGCGCAGGACCCGGAAACCGACTCGGCCGCTGCGCACGCTGCCGTCCGCGCCCTGCCGGTAGGCCGAGCGCACCTGGTCGGGCGAGCTGCCCCAGGAGCCGCCGCGCACCACCCGGGTCGAGCAGCCGGGATTGACCCAGGCGCTGCCGTCGGCCGGCGCCCGCACGTAGCTGTCGTGCCAGCAGTCCAGCACCCACTCGGAGACATTGCCGTCGATGTCGAACAGGCCGTACGGATTGGCCTCGAAGCTCATCACCGGCGCCGGGCCCCAGTAGCCGTCGCGGTACTTCTCGAACGCGTTGCTCCAGCGCCGCCCGCTCTGCGAGCGGTCGCCCGAACCGGTGAGGTTCTCCACCTTGCGCGTCGGCGCGCCATTGCCCCACCAGTATCTGGTGGTGGTGCCGCCGCGCAGCGCGTATTCGAATTCCGCCTCGCTCGGCAGCCGGTAGCGCTTGCCGGTGCGCTGGCCGAGCCAGTCGACGTAGGCCTTGGCATCGTTCCAGGAGATGTTCACCACCGGCAGGCGCTCGTCGGTGGCGGCGCGGCCGGCGTAGTCGCTCTGCCAGGTGGCGTCCGGATCGTCGCGCAGCGCGCCGCCGCGTTCGTCGTAGACGCTGGCGCCGCCGAGCTTGACCGAGTCCGGCTGGTAGCCGCTGGCGCGCACGAATTCGCGGAACTGGCCGATGGTGATCTCCGCGCGCGACAGCGCGAAGCCCTTGCCGATGGTTACCTGGTGCTGCGGCGTCTCCGCCCCGGCGCGGCCCTCCTCGCTGTCCGGCGCGCCCATGTCGAAGCTGCCGGTGGGAATGACCACCATCGACGGCGTCTGGCCCGGCAGATCGACGTAGCGGTCGGTGAATACCTGGCCCGGTTTGTAGCTGGCGTACAGGCGCGCATTGGTCATCCGCTCCTGGATATCGCCGAGGCCGGGGAGATCCGGCGCCAGGTCCTTGGCCTGTTCGGCCAATTGCTGGGCCAGGGCCTGGTCGCCGCCATCCAGTGCCGAGCGCGCCTGCGCCAGCAGGTTGGCGGCGCGCTGGTGGCGGATGCCGTCGACGCGGCCCTGCACGTCCTGCAGCGCGGGCGAACCGGGCAGGATGGTGGCCGCTTCGGTCAACGCATCGCCCGCGCCCTTGAAATCGTTGCTCGCCACCGCGGCGAGCGCGCGGTCCAGCACCGCGCGCTGCACTTGCGCGATGCCCTGCGCCGCCACCGCGTTTTCCGGATCCTGCTGCTGTACCAGGCGGTACAGGTCCAAGGCGTTGTCGCCCTTGGGCGCATCGACCTTGCCCTGCTGCAGCAGGGTCGCCGCCTGGGCCAGCATCGGGCGCACCTGCGCCAGGGTCTTGAGCCGGGCCTCGGCCTGCGCCACGTCGTCCTTGCTGTCGGGCACGGACTTCAGCGCTTCGAGCAGATCCTTGGCCGAGTCCTCGTCGCCGACCAGGATGTCCTGGCCGATCTCCGCCACCAGGCGCGCGCGCACTTCGTACAGGCCCTGCGCGGCGCGGCGGCTGTCCGGCTTCATCTTCAGCGCCTCGGCGAACAGCGCCGCGGCGCCGTCCTTGTTGCCGGCCAGCTGGCCGTTACGGAGCGCCTTGGTAGCCTTGTCCAGCAGCGCTTCGACTTCGGGCGTGTCGGCGCTCTTCTGCTCGGGCAGGTTCTCGTTCTTCTTGCTCATGCGGGCCACGATCACGTCGGTCGGCGCCAGCGTCAGCGGCGGGCCGGCGTCGAGTTCGGCCTGCACGTTGCTGGCGGCCGGCGCGCGGCCGGCGCCGAGCGGCGCGGCGGCCGGACCGAGATTCATCGCACGCTGCGTCTGCACCCGCTCCGGATCCACATGGAAGACGCGCGGAAAGAAGTGATAGACCAGCGCCATCCCGAGCACGACCACGCCAAGCGCTCCGCCCAGGGCGCGTTGGCGTCGTACGGTTTCCTTGCTCGGCATGGTGGGCGTCCTTGGGGCGGCCTGC
>Ga0207640_10000328_pt1 | contig 31837 bp, 27 predicted proteins | sample KBSCornC42_FD_184300 | JGI IMG/M metagenome (GOLD analysis project Ga0207640, IMG submission 184300) | Corn rhizosphere microbial communities from Kellogg Biological Station, Michigan, USA - KBS Corn C4-2 (SPAdes) (version 2) | ecosystem: Host-associated > Plants > Roots > Rhizosphere > Soil ... | reverse complement strand
GTCTAAGTTACGTTTGACAGTTAGCCAGCTACCCTTCGCCGCGACATAGAGATAGCTTTCCGCCGGTTGTACCAGCCGCGATCCGCGAGCGCCGCGATGCGCAGTCCGGAACAGCGCGGAACCCGTGGCCCTCGCCTCCGAATCATGGCCGACACCCTCTACCAGATCATGGGACGCCACCGCGCGGCGCCGCTTCCCGAGCGGAAACCGGGCTGGCTCAGGATCCGCCCGCCGGGGGGAAAGAACTACGCGCGGCTCAAGCATCTCATGCGGGACCTCGAACTGCACACGGTGTGCGAGGAAGCACACTGTCCGAACATCGGCGAGTGCTGGGAGCACGGCACCGCGACGTTCATGGTGCTGGGCGATGTCTGCACGCGAAATTGCGCGTACTGCGCGGTGGCGCACGGCCGTCCGCCCGCCTACGACATCGCCGAGCCCGAGCGCGTCGCCGCGGCAGTTGCCGAGATGAGGCTGCAGCACGCCGTCATCACGTCCGTGGACCGCGACGACCTCCCCGACTTTGGCGCATGGGTCTTTGCCGAGACCATTCGGCAGATCAGGACGCGGCTGCCCGACTGTTCCGTGGAAGTGCTCGTCCCCGACTTCCAGGGCAACGAGGACTCCATCCGCACGGTGCTCGATGCACGTCCCGACATCTACAACCACAACACGGAGACCGTCCCGCGGCTCTACAAGCGCTGCCGTCCCGGCGGACGCTATGAGCGGGTGATGAACATCTTCCGCTTCGTGCGACTCGTCGCGCCGGAGATACCGGCCAAGTCGGGCATCATCCTCGGCATGGGCGAGACGGTGGAGGAGGTTCACGCAACGATGCGCGACCTGCGCGCGGTGGGCGTGGACATCCTCACGCTGGGCCAGTATCTCCGCCCCTCGGCGAATCACATTCCGCTCGACCGCTACTACACTCCCGACGAATTCCGCGCGCTGCACGACGTGGGCATGGAGATGGGTTTCCGCCACGTCGAAGCGGGACCGCTCGTACGATCCAGCTACCATGCGAAGGAGCAGCTTTCGGCCGTCGGCGCTCTGCCGGCTGACCGCTGATCGCTGACAGTCAACCGCGTGCCGACAGGAACCATGCCCCGCAAGAAATCCGACACCACGGACACCCAGCTCCGCCGCGAGCTCATGCAGCAGATGCTGCTCATCCGCCGCTTCGAGGAACGCGCCGCGGAGGCGTACGCGCTCGGCAAGATCGGCGGATTCTGCCATCTCTACATCGGACAGGAAGCCGTTGGCGTGGGTGCCATCTCGGTGCTGCGCGAGGATGACTACGTGATTGGCAGCTATCGCGAGCATGGGCAGGCGCTGGCGCGCGGGATGGCGCCGCGGGTCATCATGTCGGAGCTGTTCGGCCGCTCGGACGGCAGTTCCCACGGGAAGGGCGGCTCGATGCACCTGTTCGACCGCAACCTCAACTTTCTTGGCGGGCACGGCATCGTGGGCGGGCACATTCCCCTCGCCACGGGTGTGGGTTTCGCCATCAACTATCGCGGTGGCGACCAGGTGTGTCTCTGCTTCTTCGGCGAGGCGGCGGTGAACGGCGGCGCGTTTCACGAGGCGCTCAACATGGCCGCGCTCTGGAAGCTCCCCGTGATCTACATGATCGAGAACAACCGCTACGGCATGGGCACGGCGCTCGAGCGTGCGTCCGCCATCAACGACATCGCCGAGCGTGCCTGCTCGTACGACATGCCGAATGAAGTGGTGGACGGGCAGGACGTGATGGCCGTGCGCGCGGCGACGCAGCGCGCCGTGCAGCGCGCCCGGAGCGAGCACATTCCCACGCTCGTCGAAGTGCGCACGTACCGCTTCATGGGACACTCCATGTCGGACGCGGTGAGCGGCACGTACCGCTCGAAGGAGGAGCTCGAGGAGCACATGAAGCGCGATCCGATCGCACTCCTGCGCACCGAGATGGAAAAGCGCGGCGAATGGTCCGACGCCGACATGACGAAGCTCGACGAGGAGCTCAAGGCGACGGTCGAGGACGCATACAACTTCGCCGACGCGAGTCCGGAGCCCGCGCTGGACACGCTGTACGAGGATGTCCTCGCCGAGAGCGCGCCGGTGGGCGAAGCCGCTGGCGCCGGCGCCACGACGACGCACTGACCCACCGGGCACGAACGCACCTTCAATTCCGTTCACATCGCAATGGCAATCATCACGTACCGGGACGCGCTGAACCAGGCGCTTCGCGAAGAGATGCGGCACGACGATCGCGTCTTCATCATGGGCGAGGAAGTCGGCGTCTACCAGGGCGCGTACAAGGTGTCCAAGGGGCTGCTGCAGGAGTTCGGCGAGATGCGCGTGGTGGACACGCCCATCACCGAGCTGGGCTTCGCGGGCGTGGGCGTGGGCGCGGCGATGGTGGGGCTCAGGCCGATCATCGAGTTCATGACGTGGAACTTCGCGCTGCTCGCGCTGGACCAGGTGGTGAACGCCGCGGCCAAGATGCTGTACATGTCCGGCGGACAGTTCAACATCCCCATCGTGTTCCGCGGACCCAACGGTGCCGCGCTGCAGCTCTCGGCGCAGCACTCGCAGGCGTGGGAATCGTGGCTCGCGCACATCCCCGGACTCAAGGTCGTCACGCCCGGCACGCCGTACGACGCCAAGGGGCTGCTCAAGACCGCGATCCGCGATGAGAATCCGGTGGTCGTGCTCGAAGGCGAGATGCTCTACAACCTCAAGGGCGACGTGCCCGAGGAGGAGTACTTCATTCCGCTGGGCAAGGCGCAGGTGAAACGCGAGGGCGACCACTGCAGCATCATCACCTTCGGCAAGATGATTCACGTGGCGCTGCAGGCCGCCGACCAGCTCGCGAAGGAAGGCATCCACGCGGATGTGGTTGACCTGCTCACTGTGCGTCCGATGGACGTCGAGACGATCGCGGCGTCCGTGCGCAAGACGAATCGCGCGGTGGTGGTGGAGGAAGGATGGGAAGTGTGCGGCATGGGCGCGCAGATTGCCGATGTCATCCAGCGCGAATGCTTCGACGATCTGGATGCGCCGATCCTGCGCGTGCACCAGGAGGACGTGCCGATGCCGTATGCGAAGAACCTGGAACGCGCGGCCAAGCCGGACGTCCCGAAGACCATCGCGGCGGTGAAGCGGGTGTTGTACCTGTGAAGCGGTCGCTGGTCGCTGGGCTACCCGCGGGGGAGCAGAGCGGACCCTCGGTACCACGGGTCCGCTCTGCTCCCCCGCGCGGGTAGCTCAGTGCTTGGCCCACTGCACTCCAGCTACCAGCAACCTGCTACCAACAACCAGCTACCAGCATGCCCACCAAAATCGTAATGGAAGCGCTGTCACCCACGATGGAAGAGGGGCGACTGGTCAAGTGGAACAAGAATGAAGGAGACCAGATCGCCAAGGGGGACGTGCTTGCGGAAATCGAAACCGACAAGGCGGTAATGGACCTCGTCGCCCGCGGCGACGGCGTATTGCGCAAGCGGCTCATCGAGGACGGCGGCACGGCACCGGTGGGACAGTTGCTCGGCGTCATTGGGACAGCGGACGAGGATATCAGCGCACTCGTTGCCCAGGCGCCGGCCGCAAAGGCGGCGCCGGCTGCGGCGCCGGCGCAACCCCCCGCCCCGGCGGCACCGGCAGTGCCGCCCCCTGCGCCCCCTGCGCCCCCGCGCGCGGCAGCGCCAGCGCAGCCGGCGCCGCAAGGTCCGCCCAGCGCCACGCAACCACCGCGTTCCACTGGCAACGGCGAGCGGCAACGCTCATCGCCGCTCGCCAGACGGCTCGCGTCGGAGCGCGGGCTCGACCTGCAACAGCTCAGCGGCAGCGGGCCGGGGGGCCGCATCATTCGTCGCGACATTGATGCCGCGCTTGCCGGCGGTGTGCAGGCGGCGGCGCCGGCCGCCGCGGCGACACTCGCGGGACGCGCACCCGCAGCGCCGGGCCAGGACTTCACCGATGTGCCACTATCGCAGATTCGCAAGACGATCGCGAAGCGGCTCACCGAATCCATTGGCCCGATCCCGACCTTCTACCTCACGAGCGAGGTGGACGTCACGCGCATCGCCGAAATGCGCGAGGCCATGATTGCGCAGGGCGCGGAATTCAAGGTCTCGTACAACGACATCCTGCTGAAGACCGTCGCCACCGCGCTCGCGCAGCACCCGGAAGTGAACGCACACTGGCTCGGCGATCGCATCCGGCAGTTCAACCGCGTCCATGTCGGCATGGCGGTGGCCATTGACGAGGGACTCATCACGCCGGTGATCTTCGACGCCGACCGGAAGGGATTGCTGCAGATCGCGCGCGAGTCGCGCGAGCTGGTGGAGCGTGCGCGGGCGCGCCGGCTCACACCCGCGGAATACACCGGCTCGACCTTCTCGGTGTCGAATCTTGGCATGTTCGGCATCGATCAATTCACGGCGATCATCAATCCGCCGGAGGCCGGCATCATTGCTGTCGGCGCCGTCGAGGACAAACCCGTCGTGGTGAACGGCGCGGTGGAAGTGCGCAAGCGTCTGCGGCTCACCATGAGCTGCGATCACCGCGTCATTGATGGCGCCCTGGGCGCGCGGTTCCTGCAAGGGCTGAGGACAATGCTGGAGAATCCGTTGATGATGATCGCCGGAAGCTGATGGCGGCGACGAGCAGCAGACAGCACCGTGTGACCACCGCGCAGGCCCCACTCCACCCCACTCGTGATCTGAACCATGGCAACATTCGACGTGATCTTTCTTGGTGGCGGCCCCGCGGGATACGTGGGCGCCATTCGCGCTGCGCAACTCGGATTCTCCACCGCGGTGGTGGAGCGCGAAGGACTGGGTGGCACCTGTGTGCTCTGGGGGTGCATCCCGGCCAAGGCGCTGCTCGAGAGCGCGTCGCTCGCGCATCAGATGCAGCACGCGGGCGACTTTGGCGTGAAGGTGGAGAAGGTGTCGTTCGACTACGGCGTCGCCATGAAGCGCTCGCGCGCCGTGAGCCAGCAGAACTCCAAGGGGGTGGAGTTCCTCTTCAAGAAGCACAAGATCACCTGGCTCAAGGGCACGGGCCGCCTGGCGGGCGGCCGGAGCGTGGCGGTGAAGAACGCCGAGGGCAAGGAGGAGAAGCACGACGCAAAGAAGGCCGTGGTGATCAGCACCGGCTCGCGCGTGCGCGGACTGCCGCAGATCGGACTCGAGCTGAATGGTACGACGGTGCTCTCCTCGGATGATGTGCTCGTGCTGGAGAAAGCGCCGAAGACGCTGGCGGTGATCGGCGCCGGCGCTGTGGGGTGCGAATTCGCCGACGTCTTCAGCTCGTTCGGGACGCAGGTCACGCTGCTGGAAGTGCTCCCGGCCCTCCTGCCGCTCGAGGACGCCGAGGTTTCCGCGGAGCTGGGACGCAGCTTCCGGAAGCGCAAGATCGACGTCATCACCGGCGCACGCGTGTCGGGCGCGACGGTGAAGAAGGACGCGGTCACGCTGTCCGTCGAGTCGGGCGGCGCGAAGAAGGATCTCACGGTGGAGAAAGTACTCGTGGCCGCGGGGCGCGCGCCCAACGTGGAGGAGCTGGGGCTCAAGGAGGCCGGCGTCCAGCTCACGGAACGCGGCTTCATCCGGATCAACGAGCGCATGGAGACGAGTGCGCCCGGCATTTTCGCGATCGGGGACGTCGCGGGTCCACCGATGCTGGCGCACAAGGGATCGCGCGAAGGCGTCGTCCTGGCGGAGCTGCTGGCGGGGCAGCAGCACGTGCACCTCGTGAACTACGACAACGTGCCCAACGCCACCTACTGTCATCCGGAGGTGGCGTCCGTGGGCGCCACGGAGCAGCGCCTCAAGGAGAAGAACACGCCGTACAAAGTGGGGAAATTTCCCTTCTCCGCGAATGGGCGCGCGCGCACGGCGGGCACGACGGAAGGGTTCGTGAAGGTGCTCGTGGATCCGAAATACGGCGAGATTCTCGGCGCGCACATCATCGGGCCGCATGCTACCGAGCTGCTCGCCGAGGTGGTGTCGGCGCGCGAGAACGAACTCACGATCGAGGAAGTGGAACTGCCCATCCATGCGCATCCCACGCTGTCCGAAGCGGTGGGCGAAGCGGCGCTGGATGCAATGGGGCGGGTCATTCACATCTGACGCGCACGCGCCAGGCGCGGGCGCGCGTGCCAGCGCGAGCTACCCGTGTCTGGCCATGCGGCGGATGCCCGCGAGCGAGAATTCGGCGATATGGTCCGCCACCGCTCGCAAGGCATCGGGGCCAGCCGCGCTGTCCTCTTCCGGCAGCGCCGCGGCGCGAAAGCGGTTCGGTGCGTAGAAGAGGCATTGGGCCTGGATGCTCACGACGCAGCGCCGTACGCGCGGGTCGGCGGCGTCGCACTGCAGCAGCTCCGCCACGAGCCGTCCCAGATATTCAATGCGCGGCAGGATCGCCTGTTCGGCGATCCACGGCGCGAGTGGCGTCGGCTCGGACGTTTCGTGTCGCATGAGCTTGTGGATCCACGCCACCCGGCTGTCGCGACTGGCCAGCCGCGGCAGATACGTCCGCACGTAGAAGCGGAGCCGGTCCGCCGCCGGCAGATCGGGACTCGCCATCATCGTCAGCTCTCCAGTCTCGCGCATGGCGTCAATCGCGCCGCGCACCACCTCGCGATACAGTCCGAGCTTGCCGCCAAAATGATAGTTCACCGCGGCGACGTTGGCGTTCGCGTCACGGCAGATGTCGCGCACGCTTACGCTCCGGAATCCGTGGTCCGCGAAGCGGCGGGTCGCCGCGCGCAACAATCGCTCGCGCGTGATGCCGTCGCCGGGTTTCCGGACCCGGCGCGGCCCCGGAGCGTGCCGGGCGCGGGCGCGCATCACGACAGCGTCCGCTTGAAGAGCAGCGTCGCCGCCACCATGGTCACCACCGAGAAGATCGCGAGGTAGAGCAGGTCGAACCAGATGGCAGCAAAGCCGGTATTCTTGAGCAGCAGGCTCTTGAGCGCATGTACGGCGTAGGTGAACGGATCCGCCACCGCGATCACGCGCATCCACTTCGGGAACGCCTGCTGCGGATACACCGCGCCGCTGGGAAACCAGAGCAGCGTGTTGAGTACGCCGAACAACGCGCGCGGCAGCAGCGGATCGTCCATGCGCACCATGATGAGGAACATCATGCTCACGAGCGCCACGCTCGAAATGGCGATCACCACGAAGAGCCGCAGCAGGCGCAGGGGCTCGAAGGGATCCGGAATCCCGGCGATGACCGAGCCGATCGTCATGAGCACCGTGCCGGCGATCACCGCCTTGATGGCGCCCGCGATGTTGAAGCCGAAGATGAGCTCGAGCCGGGTGATCGGCGTGACGAGATAGCCTTCGTGCAGCCCGCGGGCCTTGTCGTCAATGTAGATGATGCCACCGCCGATCATCACCATCATGAAGATGGACATCACGATCGAGCCCGGAAGCAGGTACTGGATGTAGGGCACGTACGGGTACAGCTCCACGGTTTCGAGCGTCGGCTCGGTGGACAGGCGGCGCGTGTTCGGCGCGGGGCTGTTGTACGCGGTGAGCAGACTCGAGAACGTACCGGCGAGCGACGCGGTGACGAAGTTGTCGGTGTTGTCCTCGATGAGCGCCACGCGCGGATCGTCCTGCGAGAGCACCCGGCGCGAGAAGCCTGGCGGGATGGTGAGCACGCCGTTCACGCGCCCGTTACGGAGCGCGGTGAGCGCCTGGCCGCGGTCCGCATAGGGAATGGTCGTGAAGGTCTGCGCGTTCTCCGCCACAGCGTTGGCCAGCGCGTGGAGGCGCACTGCCGGCACGCCACCGTCCTGATCCACGAGTGCCACCTTGAGGTGCTTCACGTTGCCGCCGAAGGCGTAGCCCAGCACCACGAGCTGCACCACCGGCATGAGCAGCGACATGACGATGAGCGCGGGGCTGCGCCGGAACCGCCTCAGATCGCGCTCGATGATGGCCCAGGTGCGCTGCACGCTAGCCCCGGCGCCGCAGCATGACGTGCCGGTCGGCCGCGGCCGGTTCCTGCAGCGCGTCGCGCAACTGATGCCCCGTATAGTGCACGAACACGTCGTCCAGCGATGTGCTCTGCACCGAGAGCGAGTGCACGGTCACGCCGGCCGCGGCCGCCGTCGTCATGAGCGCCATGGTAGTCTCTGGTCCGCTGGTGGATTCAATACGGAACACCGGCGCCTCACCTTCCACGCTCACGACGCCCGGGAGCGATCGCAGGCGCCCGGCCCACCCGGGCGGCACCGTCGAGAAGCTGGCTTCCAGCGTGTTCTCTCCCGGAATCGCCGCCTTGAGTCTGATGGGTGAATCGAGCGCCATCAGCTTCCCGTGATCCACGATGGCAATGCGGTCGCACAGCTTGTCCGCTTCGTCCATGTAGTGCGTCGTGATGAGCACAGTGAGGTCGCGCGCGTCCTTGATCCGGCGCAGCATCTCCCAGACAGCGGTGCGCGACACGGGATCGAGCCCGGTGGTGGGTTCATCGAGAAAGAGGATGCGCGGCTCGTGGACGAGTCCGCGTGCGATCTCCACACGGCGCCGCATGCCGCCCGACAGATTCTTCACCGGCTTGTCTGCCCACTGCGTGAGCTCCACGGCTGCCAGCAGTTCGGCAATGAGCGGCTTGCGACGCTCCCGCGGCACGCCGTAGAGCTTGGCGAAGATCAGCAGGTTCTCCGCGGCGCTCAGGTCGAGGTCGCTCGTCATGGCCTGCGGAATCACGCCGATGGCGCGTCGCACATCATCGGCCTCCGTCACGATGTCGTTGCCATCCACCGTCGCCGTGCCACTCGTGGGCAGCAGCAGCGTGGTGAGCATGCGAATGAGCGTGGACTTGCCCGCGCCGTTGGGACCGAGCAGCCCGAAGATTTCCCCCTCGCTCACCTTGAAGGAGATGTCGTCCACCGCGGTGAAGTCGCCGAAGCGCTTCACGATGTGGTGGACATCAATGGCGATCATGACCGCGTGTCCCGCAGCGGCAGCAGCACATACGCCGTCATGCCCACCGCCAGGCGGCGATCGCGGTTGTCCACGCGCAGGCGGATCTCGAACGTCTTGATGTCGCGCTTGGTGCGGCTCACGTCGCGCTGCGTGGCGAATCCCGCGTCCACACCGCGAAAGAACACCGTGCCCTGCCGCTCCTGTCCCGAAGGCAGCCGCACGGTCAGATGATCGCCAATGCGCACGCGGTCGATGTAGGTCTCCTCGACATCCGCGCGCACCCAGAGGCTGTCCGGGTTGACGAGGGTGACGACCGGCTGACCGACGCTGACATATTCGCCCGCGCGGACGGCGCGCACGTCCACGATGCCGGCGATCGGCGCGTGTATCTCGGCGTACGCCAGCCGGACGTCGGCCTTGCGCGTCTGCGCGGCCGCGGCGGCCTGCGACTGGCGCGCCCCCGCAAGCGCGCTCCGCTTCACGGCCACCTGGTCCTCCGTGGCGCGGGCGAGCGCCACGGCCGCCCGCTGCGCGTCCGCCTGCCGCGCGGACGCCTCGAAGCGCGCTTCGGCGACCGTGAGCCCGGTGTGCGCCGAATCCACCTGCTGCGGCGACACGGCGCCGGCGCGCAGCAGCGGTACGTAGCGCTCGTACACGCGCCGCGCGTTCACCATGCTGGCGGAATCCTGCGCGGCCTGCGCGATCGCCGCGGCCAGCGTCGCCTGCGCCTGTCGCAGCTGCTGGGCGGCCTGCGTTTCCTGATAGCGCAAATCGGCCTCCGACTCCTGCACCTCGGAAGCCACGGCCCGCGCGCTATGCGCGTAATAGGTCTGGTCGGCCTGCAGCTCGTCCGGCGCGAGTACGGCGAGCAACTGATTCTGCGTCACCGAGTCGCCCTCCGCCACCAGGAGCCGGCTCACCTGGCCGCTCACCTGCGGACTCACGATCACGTCGTTGGTGGTGACGATCCCGGTGAGGACGAGCGCGCCGGGCCCGCGCGTGAAGAGATACGCGATCACGGCGACGACGGCGATCACGGCGAGGCCAAGGAGGATGGTCAGCTTGCGACGCATGCGAGGGCTCCGGAGCGGCGCCGGGCACTCCCGGCGTTCTTGTTCAAACGGGTGTATAAAACGATCGTTTCAATCCGTCAAGGGATGCGGCGGTCCCTGCGGGCGCGCGATACCGGGCAGCGGCCATTGCGAACCAGCGCGGCCCGCCGTGTATTCTTCTGCCGGGAGGACCTCACGATGCTCACATTGTCGCACTGGCGACCCGCCAATCTCTTCGCGGCCTGGGGTGCCTACTGGGCAGGACTGGCCGCCGTCACGCTCACGCCCGCCGCGCTCGCGGTCCTCCGGGCCACCTCCAGCGGCGCTCATCCCAGCAGCGTCAACGCCTCGCTCGGGGACCACGGGATCAGCATCACGGTGATGGAAGCCGGCAGGCAGACCTACGTCGCCTCGGCGCACGTGCTGCCTGCGGCGCTCCTGATTGCCGTACCGCCCCTCGCGCTGTTCGCGCTGTGGCTCTGGAGACGCTCCCGTGCGCTCGCCGAGGTTCCGGAGTCCACACCTCCCGCAGCGCTCGGCGTTCCCGCACCGGATCTCGCTCCTCCGCCCAGGCCTGAATCCTCCCCCGCGTACCCTCACTCCCGAGCACCCCATGCCTGACGTCCGGCCCGCGGCGCGCCGCCGCGCCGCTCTGCTGCCGCTGCTCGCCCTCCTCAGTGCCGCGCTCGTGACGTCCGCGTCGTCCGCGCGCGCCGTGACTCACGGCGCCAGTCACGGCGCGCCGGGCTGGCGCACCGCCGTGCGCGCCTTTGCCGAGGCGCATCTGCAGCACACGGCGTGGGGGCCGGCGCACGCGCGGCGCGATTACGAGACCACGCTCATGTTGGCACAGGCCGAAGGCGTGACCGTGGACGACGATGCGCTCTACGCCGCGGCGTATCTGCACGACATGGGCGGCATTCCGCCCTACGCGCTTCCCGGCGTGGATCATGGCGACCGCTCGGTGCAGCTCGTGGACAGCGTGCTTCGCGACGCCGGCTTCCCCATGGAAAAGGCCGCGCTCGTGAAGGAGATCATCGACCATCACCAGTACTATCGCCCGCCGGACACGCTGACCGTGGCCGTACTCTTCCGCGACGCCGACATCCTCGACTTCCTCGGCGCGATTGACATCGCGCGCATCCTGTCGCTCACCACGCGGGAGAAGTTCACGCCCGACTTGCCGCACGCCGTGGCGGTGATCCGGCAGAACATGCTCGAGATGCCGGCGCGACTGCAGTCGGCTACGGCGAAGCGCGAGGCTCAGCATCGCGTGCAGGAAATGCAGCGCTTTCTCGATGCGCTCTCGACCGAAACGGACTCGCTGCGCATCTTGTAGCCACGCTGGCATACCGACGGACGCGATGTCATTTTCGTCCCCCTACCTTCGGAGCACACCATGAGTGCCCTGCCCGCTCGTCGCGCCACCGTCGCCGCCTTCGCCGCCATGCTCGCCGCGAGCGCCTGCACGCTGCAACGCCGCGTTCCCGCCCGGGCCGCAGCCGCAATGGACGATCACGTGGCGATGATGTCGGCGGGCGAGATGGCCGCGCCACTCGTCACGCGCCGCGCGGACCCGCAGGGCGTTCCCGGCCTGCCGCCCAGCGCGAGCACCGCCGCGGCGCGCATCGCCGCCAGCCCTCGCCACGCCGAGTGGGTGAAGATCGCCTGGGAGCCCGGCTCCGCAGACTCGCTCATGGCCTGGATCGTCTATCCGGCCACGTCGCGCCCGCACACGCCGGTGGTCGTGGTGGTGCACGAGATCTTCGGCCTGTCCACGTGGGTGCGCGGCGTGGCGGACCAGGTCGCGGCGGACGGCTTCATTGCCATCGCGCCGGATCTGCTCTCGCGCGTGCGCGGCGGCCCCACCGCGGACGAGCTGAAGGCCGATTCGGCGGTGAAGCTCATTCGCGACGTGAGCCCCGCCGAACGCGCCACGGGCATTACCGCCGCGGCCCGCTATGCCATGTCCCAGCCGTCAGCCGCACAACGCTACGGCGTCATCGGCTTCTGCTGGGGCGGATCCACGACGTGGATCTACGCGGTGAACGGCGGACTGCCCGGCTTCTCGGGCGGCGTCGCGTTCTATGGCCTCCCATACATGAATGGCGGAACGCCGATCGCGGACTCGCTCGCGAAGATCAAGGCACCGGTGATGCTGCTGAGCGGAGCCAAGGATGCCCGCATCGGCTCCGCCATGCCGGCCGTGGACTCGGCCATGCACGCGCAGCACAAGGACTATTTCGGGAAGAACTACGCGGGCGCGGTGCATGGTTTCATGCGTGCGCAGGACGACCCCAAGGCGCAGCGCGATCCGGCGGAGGAGGCGGCGAATCTCGCGGCGGCGAAGGATGCGTGGCCACGGACGGTGGCGTTTCTGAAGAAGCACCTCGGGACGTGATCGTCTGGCGCAGGCAGCGCTCCCGCGCCATCTCCGGCGCAGCGCCGCGATGCACCACATGGACGCGCGGCCTGATTTGCGGTAAGGTTGGCGCCATGCAACCGCGAATACATTCACGAATTTTCCGTGTCGCGCGCGGCGCAGCGCTTGCCGCCGCCTGCATCGCGCGCGCCGCACCAGCCGCCGCACAGCGCCCCGTGCTGTCGGCCAACGTGCGCCAGTATGTGGCGGTGGACACGCCGATCGTTGCCCTCACGCACGTTCGGGTGATCGATGGCACCGGCGCGCCGCCGCGCGAGAATCAGACGCTCATCATCCGCGATGGCCGCATCGCCGTGCTGGGCGACGCGGCCTCCACGCCGCCGCCGGCCGGGGCGCAGGTCCTCGATCTCACCGGCAAGTCGGTCATCCCGGGGCTCGTCATGATGCACGAGCACCTCTACTATCCGACCGGCCCCGGCGTGTACGGCAATCTCTCCGAGAGTTTCACGCGGCTCTACCTCGCGGGCGGCGTCACGTCCATGCGCACGGCCGGAAACGTGAACGGCTACGGCGAGATCAACATCGCCCGCGCCATCGCGCGCGGCGAGAAGCCCGGCCCCTGGATCGATGCCACTGCGCCCTACCTGCAGGGCCCCGGTCTCGACATCGGACAGATGTACGAGCTGAAGAACGCGGCCGACGCGCGCCGCATGGTGAACTTCTGGGCGGACGCGGGCGCCACGTCGTTCAAGGCGTACATGAACATCACGCGCGCGGAGCTCCGCGCCGCGGTGGAGGAAGCGCACAAGCGCGGCCTCCGGATCACGGGTCATCTCTGCTCCGTCACCTATCACGAAGCCGCTGCCGCGGGAATTGACGACCTGGAACATGGCTTCTTCGTCGCCACCGACTTCGTGAGCGACAAGAAGCCGGACGTCTGCCCGGGGCAGAACACCGGCATGATGGCCGTCGCCGCGCTCGACAGCAGCGACGCGCGCTTCAGAGCGCTGGTGCACGACCTCGTGGCGCATCACGTGGCGCTCACGTCCACGCTCACGGTATTCGAGACGTTCACGCCGGGCCAGCCAATGCCGCCCGGGCTGGACGTCCTGGATCCCATCCTCCGGCAGCAGTTCGAGCAGTTCCACGCACGCGTACAGCGCAACACGCAATCCGTGTTCGCCACGCTCTTCGCGAAGGAGCGTGCCATGGAAGTGGCGTTCGTGCACGCGGGCGGGCTGCTGCTGGCGGGCACCGATCCCACTGGCGCGGGCGGCGTGATCCCGGGCTACTCCGACCAGCGCGAATTGGAGCTCCTCGTGGGCAGCGGCTTCACGCCGCTCGAAGCGATCAGGATCTGCACGCTGAACGGCGCCACGTACCTGGGGCGGGCCGACAGCACCGGTTCCATCGCCGCGGGCAAGCAGGCGGATCTCGTGGTGATCGACGGCAACCCCGCGGTCACCATCGCCGACGTGCGCAACGTGGCGATGGTGTTCAAGCAGGGCGTGGGCTATGACCCCGCAAAGCTGATCGCGTCCGTGAAAGGGAAAGTGGGGCTGTTCTAGCGATCACGAGAGGGAAACGGGAAGCTCGACTCCCGATGATTCGAAACACGCGCCTGCTGCAACATCAGAATCGCTGATTCCTGTCGGCCCCGAGTCCTGTCAGGACGCGCTCGATTTATTCATCGACGACGAACACCCCCAGCCCCGCCAACCCCCGCTCCGCCTCCCCCGCCCAGTCCGCGTTCGCCCGCGGATTCGCCGGACTCGGATGCAGTATCCCGCCCACGACGATCCCGTCGCGCCCGTGCGTCACGGCCTGCACGCGCGACTCGGCAAAGCGGCCGAGTCCGACAATCACGCGCGGTGACAACAGGTCGATCACGCGCCCCAGTGCCCGGTCGCATGCGGCGAACAGCACCGAGCGCTCGGCGGCCGCCAGTTTGTCCGGCGTCCGGTTTCTCCCGCTCGCTTCGAGGAACACGAGCGGACAGTAGTTCCACACGAAGAAGCGCGCGAAGAACCGCTCGGGCGCGCCGAACCGTGCGCGTGCCCACCCCCACAATCGCGCGCCGCTCACCTCGCTTCGCGTGCAGGCGAATCCCTGCACCGGGCGCCCGGGGTGCTCGCGCACGGGCCGGGTCACGCGTCCCGTGATCCGGAGCCAGTCGCGGACCATGCCCACTTCACCGAAGGGCACGCCGGTCTGCGACATGCCGAACGGCCCGGGATTCATCCCGACGAGCAGTACGCCGTTCCGCGCCGTGCCGTAGCGCTCCAGGTAGATGCGGTGCGGCTCCCACGCGTACTCCAGCGGGCGATACACGTACGCCACCGGCGACGCGAAGTGCATCGCGGCCGTATCACGACAGAGTGCGCGCGCGATCGTGGTCAGTGACCCCATGGGCCCGGAAGCTGGCGATGCTCCATCGCGATACCGGCCGGCGCGAGACTCAGCGCGTCCGATGCCGCGCCAGCCGCAGTTCGAGATGGCGCCGCACGTCCGGCCACTCCTCCGCCAGGATGCTGTAGAATACGCTGTCCCGCACCGTGCCGTCGCGACGAAGCTGATGCCGCCGGATCACACCATCCTTGTGCGCCCCCAGTCCTTCGATGGCGCGCTGCGACGCGAAGTTGAAGCTGTCGGTCCGCAGCGCCACCACGCGGCAGTGCAGATCGTCGAATGCGTGCGCGAGCAGGAGCAGCTTGCACGCGCTGTTGACGTGGCTGCGCTGCCAGCGCGCGGCGTACCAGGTGTAGCCGATCTCCACACGGTGAACCACAGCCGCCACGTCGTGATAGCGCGTGGTACCCACTATGGTCCCCGTGCCCAGTTCGCGCACCGCCCAGGGCAGCATGCTGCCCTCGCGCTCGCCCGCGAGCGCGAGGGCGATGTACGCCGGCACCTCCTGCACCGTCGGCACGGAGGTGAACCACAGCTCCCACAGCCGCCCGTCCGACGCCGCCGCCGCCAGCGCATCACCATGCCCCGGCACCAGCGGCTCCAGTCGCACTCCATGCCCTTCGAGGGTCACACGCTGCAATGCAATCATGACGGGCCTCCAGCTTCCGGTTATGCGCCACGCCGCGCGGAACGTAGATTTACACGCACACACCCGCTGCGACAAATCCGCATTCCGCGTCTCCTCGCCCCGCTGCATGTCCGCTGCTTCGCACGAGCTCAACCCCGCCCAGCACGCCGCCGTGACACATGGCGACGGGCCGCTGCTCATCATCGCGGGTGCGGGTACGGGCAAGACGCGCACGCTGGTGCACCGCGTGGCGCATCTCATAGATCGCGGTGTGGCGCCGCAACGCATTCTGCTGCTCACCTTCACGCGCCGCGCCGCGCAGGAGATGCTGCGCCGCGTCGAAGCGCTCACCGGCAGCCGGGGCGCGCGCGTGCATGGCGGGACCTTTCACGCCACCGCGCACCGCCTGCTGCGCAGCCACGGGGCCAAGGCAGGGCTCGCGCCGGCGTTCACGATCCTGGACCAGGGCGATGCCGTGGACCTCATGGGCATCTCGCGCGCCGAGCTCGGCTTTGGCCAGCGCAAGTCGCGCTTCCCGCGCAAGGAAACGCTGCACCACGTCTATTCGCGCCACGTGAACACGGAGATCGCCATCCGCGACATTCTCCGCGACGAGTTCCCGCAGTTCGAAGAGCATGCCGATGACATCACCCGGGTCTTTGCGGACTACACGGCCCGCAAGGAACGGCGCAACCTGGTGGATTACGATGATCTGCTGCTCTTCTGGGCCGCCATGCTGGAAGCGCCCGGCGACCTGGGTACGCGCATTGCCGCGCTCTACGATCACGTGCTGGTTGACGAGTATCAGGACACGAACCTGCTCCAGGCCCGCATTCTCCGCGGGCTCTGCCGGACGCATCGCAACATCACCGTGGTGGGCGACGACGCGCAGAGCATCTACTCGTTCCGCGGCGCCACGGTGCGCAACATCCTCGATTTCCCCGAGCAGTTCGCGGGCGCCACGCGTGTCACGCTCGAACAGAACTATCGCTCCACCCAGCCCATCCTCGATGTGAGCAATGCGCTCATCGAGCACGCGCGCCAGCGCTATCGCAAGAAGCTCTTCACCACGCGCGGTGGTGGCGATCTGCCGGCGCTCGTGGCCGCGCGCGACGAGCACGAACAGACGATGTTCGTCGTGGATCGCATCCTGGAACTGCACGAGCAGGGCACGCCGCTGCGCGAGATGGCGGTGCTCTTCCGCGCGGGCTACATGTCCGCCGATCTCGAGATCGAGCTCACCAACCGCAAGATTCCCTTCGAGAAATGGGGCGGCCTCAAGTTCCTCGAAGCGGCCCACGTGAAGGATGTGCTGGCGTTTCTCCGCATCCTCGAGAATCCGCGCGACGATGTGAGCTGGTATCGCGTCCTGCACCTCCTGCCAGGCATTGGCGACGTCACGGCGCGCGCGGCCGTGGAACTGCTCGCCGAGCGCTCGTGGGATCCGCGCGCCTTCGCGTCCTTCACGCCGCCCCGCGCCGCGCGTGCGGCGCACGCGGCCCTCGTCGGGCTCCTCGATCGGCTTGCCGTACCCGGCGGACACGGGCCGCGCCCCGTGAGCGAGGAGATCGCGCTTCTCCGCACCATGTACGACGCGATCCTGCGTGAGCGCTACGATCGCGCGGAACCACGCCTCGCGGATCTCGATCAGCTCCAGACGATCGCCGGCCAGTTTCCCAACCGGTCCGCGTTTCTGGCCGAGCTCGCCCTCGATCCGCCGTCAGGGACGCAGGATCTCGCGGGCGCCGCCGATCCCGAGAGCGACGCGCTCATTCTCAGCACGGCGCACAGCGCCAAGGGTCGCGAATGGGACGCGGTGTTCGTCATCTGGGCCGTGGATGGGTGGTTCCCGTCCTCCCGCGCGCTGCGCTCGGACGACGACACCGATGAAGAGCGGCGCCTCATGTACGTGGCCATGACGCGTGCCCGTGACGCCCTGTTCCTCGTGCATCCGCTCGATGCGTACGGCGCGCGCGGCGGCAGTGGCTACGCCATCAATCAGATCTCGCGCTTCCTCGACGAACGAGTCCGCGCGTATACGCAACGGATGGTCGCGGTCCCCGATCTGGCGCCGGGCGCCGCGGCGCCCGGCCTCCGTGGGGAGCCCATTGATCTGCGCGCGCTACTGCGCGGCCGTTTCGGCGGGAGCTGACCTGAGCCAGGCGCGCACCGCGGCGTATGGCGCATCAGGCTTCGACTTCGCCAGCGCGATGATCCGCTGCACCGCATCGGGCAGCCGGTCCCCCTCGCGCGCCAGCACGCCATCGAACAGATCGAGTCCCGTGCGGTAGATGCGGCGGGACAGCACAGTGGCGTTATCGAGGTGAAGCGCCAGCGTCATGCCCGGGCGGTAGCCCGGCAGCAGCGGCGCCACATCGTGGGCGAACCGGTCGCGGGCACGCGCGAACACCGTGTCGCGCGCCGCGAGCCGCGCCGCACGACTGTCCGGGTGCGCCGTGAAGGCGGAATCCAGCGCGTCATACGTGCGCGCCCAGAAATCGCCCATGAGCCGCTCACGTGCCCAGTCCGCCTCACTCACGCGCACCAGCGCGCTGTCGCCGACCGTGCGGAAGAACCAGGTCGCACCGTGCGAGCCCACGAAGTTGGCGAACGATTCATTGAATATCGCCTGGCCCGACGCGTAGAAGGTGTTGTGCGTGAGCTCGTGGATCACCGTGTTGGCGAGCGACACGGAATCCAGTTCCAGTGTGGACGACAGCAGCGGATCGTTGAACCACCCCAGCGTGCTGAACGCGGATGCGGGACGCACCAGGGTATCGTAGCCGCGCCGCTGCAGGTCGCGTGCTTCCGCCAGCGCATCCTCGGGCCGGAAGTACCCCTTGTACGGCACGCTCCCCACAATGGGGAACCACCACGTGTAGAACTTGAGCTGATCGCGATACGCCGCCGATACCACCAGCACGAGCGTATCGGAGCGAAGCGCGGTGTACGTGGTGAAGCTCTGCCTGGCGTCCAGCTTCACCGAGTCCACGGCGAAGGCGCGCGCGGCGAGCACGAGCTGCAGCTTCGCGCGCGTGTGCGGGTCGGTGGATGGTGACGTCGCCAGCGTGCTGATGGGACGGCGCCGCGCGAGTATGCCGCCCTCCTCCCATGCGGCGCGCGCGAGATAGCGTCCAACCGGCACGAATGCCAGGAAGGCGACGAGCAGCAGCAGGACAGCGAGGAGAGTCCAGCGCGCGATGCGCGCGGCGCGCCTCATTCCGGGCGCGCTACTTCCACCAGCGCACGCCTATGCGATGCGTTGCACCCAGGACAGCCGAGCCCTCATAGGCGTAGTCAATGGCGAGGTGATGCGCCCGCAGGCCGCCGCCAAAGGACACCGGTGAAATGGCTGCCCCCACCGGTCGCGCGAGGCCGCCCACACGTCCCACGAAGCTGATGGTGGAAGTGGCCTGATACGACACTTCGAGTCCGCCAGCGGGCTGCGTATCGCCGCCGCGCACGTGCGCGACCTCCACGGTGGCGAGCAGGTCCACCGGCCCCACGTTGTGCACGGGCACGGCGGCGCCCACGTGCACGGTGCGCGGCAGTGGCGTCTCGTTGCCGGCCAGGGAGATGGAGCCGCCCACGTTCTGCAACGCGGCGGCAAAGGTCACACCCAGCAGATCGAACGCCGCGCCCACATCCACCGCACCCGTGCCGCCGCTCTCGTTCACCAGGCGCTGGTTCACGTACTTGGCCGTGGCGCCAAGGCGCAATCCGCCAAGCGCGTGGGCGTACGCCACCGAAGCGGCATAATCGCCGGCGGATACCGTCGCGCCGGTCCCGTCATCGCCCTGCGTTGACGGATCGCCGAACGCGCGCTCCGAGCTCCCCCAGTCAATCACCTGCAAACCGACAGCCACCGTGCCGCCGGCGAGCCGCGTCGCCGCGGCCAGTGCTCCCACCGTGGATGACAGGAACCACTGCTGCACCGACAGCCCCGCGGAGGTGTGCGGAATGACCGCCAGTTGTGCCGGATTGTAGAAGATGGCCGCCTCGTCCGTGCCCGCCGCGACGAAGCTGTTCCCCAGCGCGAGGGCACGCGTGCTCGCCGGGAGCTCGAGCACGGCCACGGGTGGCGTACCGCCACTCTGCGCACTGAGTCCCATCAGGGGAACGAAGCTGGCCGCGACCGCGACCATGGCAGCACGTCGTCTCATGGGAACGCCCCGTGATTTCCCCCCAAGTATATCGCGCGCCGCGGCGGAACGCACGCCGCGGCACCCTGAACGGATCAACCTGCCAGCCCCATGCACCGGACTACTGGCATGCCTGCGGCGATGGACAGCGGAACACGCTCACCTGAGCACCCAGGAGCTGGCTCGTGAACACGTTGCCGCCCGGATCCGTGAACTTCAATGCGACGTTCGACCCCGTTTTGGACAACTGCAACCGGTAGAACTGTTCGGTTCCCGGAACCATGCTCGAGCTCTGCGTGCCATTCGGCGCCAGCGTCCCCATCGGAATGGGAAATGGACGCGGGAACTCGGGGCGATTATCCGACGTGGCGTTGTATAACGCCTGGAAGATCTCGCGCAGGTTGCGGGACTGGAATCGCCAGCGTGCGGGAATGACCGAGCGGGATACGCCCACCAGGCTGTCCGCGTAGAGCGCCACGGAGAAATCGCCGAACAGTTGCGGCAGGCTCTCACCGGTCTGCGTCTGCAGGTTGTCGACGCCGGTGAGGCTGGTCTGCTCGAGCTTCGTGTAGATCGTGCTGTCCTTGAGATCGCCCAGCCAGCGCAGAAAGAGCCAGACGCCGCCGCGCTCCTGCGTAGTGCCGCCCTGCAGAAATTGCGTGATGGAAAACTGCTCCGGCGTGAGCAGATACTGATAGGCGTTGGACAGGTCTCCGATGATGAATCCTTCCGCGGAATCCGGGAACAGCTGCGCGGGGTTCGTGCGGTCGAGTGGCGGAGGATACTTGTGCTCGAAATAGCGCGAGCCCATCTCCTCGGCAATGTGACTCATTCCCTCGTTCAACCAGAGTGCCTCGTCCTGGCCATCGCGCTGAATCACATGCTGGTTCCACGAGATCATGTGCTGGAATTCGTGGATGAACGTGGCTGGTGTCGTCCGGTCCACCTGGCTGATGGGGTGCGAGCAACTGTACGTACCCGCCGAATCGGGAACCAGCGAATAGAAGATCTCTGCCGCGTTCGAGCCGCGCTGATCCGGAAGCAGATCGAGGCCGTAGAAGAAGCCCGAGACGTACCCCGCCGTGCTGCACTCGGCGGCGGGCGTCAGCCGGTTGACGGTGGGCGTGAAGAGCACGATCACGTGCCCGTTGCCATCGATGTCGGACGGCGGCCCGAAGAGGTTCACGTCAATCCCGTACAACTCGTGATCGAACAGGTTGGAGAACGCGGCGAGCTGGGCATCCGTGAAGCCTTGCGGCGGCGGCGGCGCGTTCTTGTCCATGTAGATCATGATGTTCGTCCCGATCAACCGGAGCACCGCGGTATCCACGACGAATGAATTGCCGTGGATATCGTTGAGGACGTCGAACGTCCGCGTGCTGCCCACGGCGGGCAGCGCGGCGGCGCGCGTCACCCCGGCGCGATCCGCATTGAAGCGCGCGAGCGCGGCAGGTGATTCGCCGGCGAGGCGGTGCTCCCGCGTGCGCAGCGTCACGTCCAGCCGCTGCTGCGGGGTGGGGCGCGTTCCGTCCGCATGAGCGCCCATGGCGATGTCACCCAGGACGCGTCCCGATGCGCCGTTCCCGGCACTGAGCTGATAGGAGATGCCGTTCAGCGACACCGGACCCGAACCTGTCGCGAACTGCGGGATGACGACATACGTGCCGGAGTCGGCGGCGAGCGACAGGCATGCGGAGAGCTCCTGCGCGTTCACCGTGACGGCGTTGAGCGGCGTGAGCGTCGTGAGTGCGCCTTGAACGCCCGCGCTTCCCGAACGGGACATGGCCAGCGTGGCGGGACCGCATTGCGACAGCGAGGGACCACCGGAATCGCTGGAGCACGCGGCGATGAGACAGCACAGGGTGCCTGCCAGCCAGGGACTGCGAAGGGTCATCCCGAGTATGGGGAAAGGGGTCCGAACGAGACAGGAAAGCGGGTGAGACAATGTGCATCCGGTACCGCTGCCGTGCCACTCCCGCCCGCGGGCACGCCCTCGGCATGGGCAGGGTCTTCTCCATGGGATATTATTAGCAGCAACCCTCCGCCAGGCTCATGTCCTTCGTTCATCTGCACTGCCATTCCGAGTATTCGCTTCTGGACGGCGCGAACCGGATTGATGACCTCATCAATCGCGCGCTGGAGTTCGAACAGCCGGCGCTCGCCATCACGGACCACGGGAATCTGCATGCTGCGTGGGCGTTCCAGGAACGGGCCAGGAAATCCGGTCTCAAACCCATCATCGGCATGGAGGCGTACGTCGCGCCGGGCGACCGCCGCGAACGCGGCCGGCCCCGCGGCGGCGGGAAACCCTATTTCCACCTCGTGCTGCTCGCCAGGGACGCCACCGGCTACCGCAACCTGGTGAAGCTCTCATCACTCGCGTATACCGAGGGATTCTACTCCAAGCCGCGCGTGGATCGGGAGCTGCTGGCTCGCTACGCCGACGGGATCATCGTGTCGTCTGCCTGCATGGCGGGGGAGATCGCGACGCACCTGCTGGAGGAGCGCTTCGACGAAGCCCGGGCGGTGGCGGCCTGGTACGCCAACGTCTTTCCGGACCGCTACTATCTGGAAGTGCAGGCGCATGACTCCGGCGGTTTGCAGTCAGGACTGAATGCACGGGTGCTCAAGCTGGCCGACGAGATGAACCTGCCCGTGGTCGCCACCAACGACGCGCACTTCCTGCGCAGCACGGACCACGACGCCCATGACGTGCTGCTGTGCATCGGGCTCGGCAAGGATCGCTCGGAGCAGGACCGGCTGCGCTACGACAACGGCCTCTACTTCAAGAACGCCGATGAGATCCGGGCGCACTTCCCCGACCGGCCCGACGTGCTGGAGAACACGCTGCGCATCGCGGAGAGTGTCTGCATCGAGCTCGACAAGACGTATCACGTGCCATCGTTCCCGCTGCCCGATGGCGTCGAGAGCGAGAACGCCCTGCTCGTGCGACTGGCGGAAGCGGGTGCGCGCGAGCGCTACGGCGATCCGCTGTCGGACGAAGTGCGCGAGCGCGTCGACTACGAGCTGGCCGTCATCACGAAGACGGGCTACGCGGGGTACTTCCTGATCGTCGCGGATTTCATTGCCGCAGCGCGCGCGCGCGGCATCCCCGTGGGACCCGGACGCGGATCGGCAGCCGGCTCCATCGTGGCGTACGCGCTCCGCATCACCGATGTGTGTCCGCTGGAGTTCGATCTCCTCTTCGAGCGGTTCCTGAATCCCGAGCGCGTGTCCATGCCGGACATCGACGTGGATTTCTGTTTCGAGCGCCGCGGCGAAGTGATTGACTACGTGCGCCAGAAGTACGGGCGCGACGCCGTGGGGCAGATCATCACCTTCGGCACGATGAAGTCGCGCGCCGTGATCAAGGACGTGGGGCGCGTACTGGGCTTCACGCCACAGGAGACCGACCAGCTCGCCAAACTCATTCCCAACCAGCCCAACTTCTCGCTCACCGTCAAGGAAGCCACCACGCAGATTGCGGAGGTCAGGCAGCTCTACCGCACCGATGAGCGGTATCGCCAACTGCTCGACTACGCGATCGCGCTGGAAGGGCTCTCGCGCCATGCGGGCGTCCATGCGGCCGGCGTGGTGATCGCGCCAGGACCGCTGGATGACTACGTGCCGGTGTGCACGCAGAGTACCCGGGGCGCCGGCGGCGGCGATGACGAATCGGTGGTCGTCACGCAGTACGACATGAACTACCTCGAGAAGGCCGGGATGCTCAAGATGGATTTCCTGGGCCTCACGACGCTCACGGTGATTCATGATGCGCTGGCGATGATCGCCGAGCGCGGCACGCCGCTCTCGCTCGAGTCGCTGCCGCTGAACGACGCGGAGACCTACCGTACGCTGCGGGCGGGGCGCACGGCGGGCGTCTTCCAGTTCGAATCGGCGCTCGCCACCGACCTGTTGCGCAGCATGCGCTGCGACCGGTTCGATGACCTGGTCGCGTCGAACGCGCTCATGCGCCCCGGCCCGCTCGACGCGGGGATGCACAAGGTGTTCATCCGGCGCAAGCGCGGCGAGGAACCGGTGACGTACGCGCTCCCCGAGCTGGAACCGATCCTGTCCTCCACGTACGGCGTCATCACGTACCAGGAGCAGGTCATGCGCATCGCGCAGACGCTCGCGGGCATCTCGCTCGCCGAAGCCGACGTGCTGCGCAAGGCGGTGGGGAAGAAGAACGCGGAGCTGATTCGCGAGGAGCTCGGCAAATTCGTCGAGAAGAGCGTGGCACGGGGCCATGACCGCCGCGTGATCGAGGATCTGGCCGCGCAGATCGAGACGTTCGGCCGTTACGGATTCAACAAGTCGCATTCCGTGGCGTACTCGGTGATCTCGTATCACACGGCCTGGCTCAAGACGCATCATCCCGCCGAATTCATGGCGGCCCTGTTGTCGTCGGAAATCGGCGACACCGACGCCGTCGTGAAATACATCAACGAAGCGCGGGAGATGGACATCGAGGTGCTCCCACCCGACGTGAACGAATCCGGCTACAAGTTCACGGTCGTCGGAGAGCGCCGGATGCGCTTCGGGCTGGGCGCGATCCGCAACGTGGGACGCACGGCCATTGATGCCATCCTCGCGGCGCGGCGTGACGGCGCCTTCGCGTCGTTGCACGAATTCTGCAATCGCGTGGACCTGCGCTCGTGCAACAAGCGCGTGGTGGAAGCGCTCATCGCGTCGGGCGCGCTCGATTCGCTGGGGGCGCACCGCGCGCAGCTGCTCTTCGCGCTCGACAGCACGCTGCAGGAAGCAGCGCTCCGGCAGGAGGAGATCGCGACCGGACAGGGATCGCTGTTCGGCGATCCGGGTGACGCCGCCACCCAGGCGCATGCGCCGCGTCCTCTGCCCAACGTGCAGCCGTGGACCGATACCGAGCGGCTCGCGAAGGAGAAGGAGATGCTCGGCTTCTACATCTCGGGGCACCCGCTCGAGCCCTATCGCACGGAGATGGAGCTCTTCGCGACCCATCGCGTGGCACAACTGGGCAACTGGACCGATCAGCCGATTCTCCTTGGCGTGGTGGTCACGGCCATCCGGCGCCAGATCAGCAAACGCAGCGGTGCCGAGTTCGCCCGGTTGACAGTCGAGGATTTTTCGGGATCTTCTGACGTGCTCGTCTTCCCGGAAGCCTGGACGTTGCTGGCCGATCGGATCCGGGCGGATGTCCCCGTGCTGCTCAAGGGTGGATACTCGCGCCGCGACCAGGACGCGGACACTCCCACATTCATTGTCGAATCCGTGACACCATTCGCGGAACTGCGTGCCACGGGGAACGTGGCGGTCTCGATCGAGCTGGCGGCGGGCGCGCAGATCTCCGCGGACGTGATGCATGACGTGCGCGAGACCGTTTCGGCGCACGCGGGGTCCTCGCCGCTCGAGCTGTGCTGGCAGGATGCGACGGGCGGCACGGCACGACTGCGGTCACGCAGCTTGCGCATTGCGGTAACCAATTCCGCCCTCAACGACCTGCGCGCGCTGCTCGGAAGCGAGCGCGTTCGCCTCGTACGCGGGAGCTGACATGGCCTCATCCAGCACCATGGAGTTCGAGAAGCCCATTGTGGAACTGGAGCGGCAGATAGACGAGCTGCGCAAGACGGCCGGCCGGCGCCAGCTCAGCATGGAGGATGAAATCACGCCGCTCGAGCGCAAGCTCGACGAGTTGCGTGCGGAAGTGTACCGGCATCTCACGCCATGGCAGCGCGTGCAGGTAGCCCGTAATCCGAAGCGGCCGTTCACACTCGATTACATTCAACTGGCGTTCACCGATTTCATCGAACTGCACGGCGACCGGCTCTATCGGGAGGACGCCGCAATCGTGGGCGGGTGGGCGCGGCTGGACGGCGAGACCGTGATGCTCGTGGGACACCAGCGCGGGCGGGACACCAAGGAAAATCTGCGGCGCAACTTCGGCATGCCGCATCCGGAGGGCTACCGCAAGTCGCTCCGGCTCATGAAACTGGCGGAGAAGTTCCACGTGCCCGTGCTCACGCTCATTGACACGACCGGCGCCTGGGCGGGGCTCGGCGCTGAAGAGCGTGGCCAGTCGGAAGCGATCGCCCGGAACCTGTTCGAGATGAGCCGCCTGGAAGTGCCCATTATCGCGACGGTGATCGGTGAGGGCGGCTCGGGCGGCGCGCTGGCGCTGGGACTCGCCGATCGCGTGCTCATGCTCGAGAACGCGGTGTATTCGGTGATCTCGGTGGAAGGGTGCGCGTCGATCCTGTGGAAGGATGGCAAGAGCATGGAGATGAAGGAGCGCGCGGCGAGCGCCATGCGCATCACCGCGCAGGATCTGCTCGAGCTGCACGTGATTGACGAGATCGTGCCGGAGCCCGTTGGTGGCGCGCACTCCAATCAGGAGGCAGCCGCGCAGCTCCTGCAGACGGCGCTGGTCCGGAACCTCGATGAGCTCCGGCGCCATCGACCGGAAAAGCTGGTGCGCCGCCGCCGCAGGAAGTTTCTTGCGATGGGACAGTACGCGGAGTGACAATGGCGAGTCTGGTCGAAGTGGCCTTCAAGGGAAATCGCAAGGAATTCTTCCTCTGGGACGGGGACGAGCCGCTTCGCGCGGCGGCGCCGGTGATCGTCGAAGCCGACCGCGGTGAGGATCTCGGGCGCGTGCATGCGGTCGGCGACCTCGCCGAGCGGCGCTGCACGGGTTGCTCGCACGGGTGCGGCAGCGCGCCGCCGGCCAGGCGCGTGCTCCGCCGGGCTTCCCCGGAGGAGGAGCGCCGCGCGGCGGAGCTTCGCACGCAGGACGAGGAGGCGCGCCGTCGCGCGATGGAGCGAGTGAAGGCGCACGGGCTCGTCATGAAGGTGTCCGATGCGGAGTGGCAGTGGGATCGGAAGAAGCTCACGCTGTATTTCACGGCCGAGCGGCGCGTGGACTTCCGCGCACTGGTGCGGGATCTGGCGTCCGCGTTTCGCACGCGCATCGAGCTCAAGCAGATCGGCGTGCGCGACGAGGCCAAGCGGCTGAGCGGCATTGGGCGCTGTGGCCGCGAGTACTGCTCGGCGTCGTGGCTGCCTGAACTGCGCCCCGTCAATCTGCAGGTGGCCAAGGATCAGCGGCTGTCGCTCAACCCCTCGCAGATTTCCGGGGCGTGCGGCCGGCTCATGTGCTGCCTGCGCTACGAGCACGAGTTCTACGTCCAGAGTCGCAAGCGCTTTCCCAAGGAGGGGCGGACGCTCATCACCTCGGTGGGCGAAGAGATGGTGGTGCTGAACGACATCTTTCGCGATTGCGTGACCCTGCGGACGGCGGAAGGCGAGACGCGTATCGTCCCGCTGGCGGATCTCAAGCGCGAGCTGGAGCGGCGCCGTCCATTCGGTGCGGAACGCGCGGTGGAGGACACGGCCGCTGATGAGGAAGCCCCGGACGCGCCGGACGCCGACGATGTGGCGGAGGACACCATTCTCGAAGTGGACGACGTCCCGCACGCGCGCGTGGTTCCTGACGAACCGGCCCCGGAGCACGCCACCGGTGAGACTCGCCGGCGCCATGCACCGCGACGGCGCGGACGGCGCGGCGGACGGCGCCACCGCTCGGGCGGCGAGCCCACGGACGATTCGTCGCGCGAGTCATAGGGTGGCGCGCTTCTTCATCACGACGGCCATTGACTACGCGAACGGCGAACCGCACCATGGGCACGCCTTCGAGAAGATCGGCGCCGATGCGATCGCCCGCTATCACCGGCTGCGCGGCGATGACGTCTGGTTCCTCATCGGCATGGACGAGCACGGGCAGAAGGTTGCGCAGACCGCGGTGGAACAGGGCGTCACGCCGCAGCAGCTCGCCGACCGGATTGCCGCGAGCTTTCAGGCCATGTGGTGCCGGCTCGGAATTTCATGGGATCAGTTCATCCGCACCACGGCGCCGGAGCACACGACTGGCGTCCGGGAGCTGATCGAACGGATCTTCCAGCGCAATCCGGACGACTTCTACGAGAAGCCCTATCACGGCTGGTACTGCGTGGGATGCGAGGCGTTCAAGCAGGACGCCGAGATCGTGGATGGCAGATGCATCCTGCACCCGACGCGCATGCTGGAGTGGGTGGAGGAGCGCAACTGGTTCTTCCGGCTCTCACGCTATCGCGAGTTCCTGCTCGATCACATCACGCGGCATGAGGAGTTCGTGCAGCCGGAGAGCCGGCGCAACGAGATCCTCGGCCTGTTGCGACAGGGACTCGAGGATGTGTCCGCGAGTCGCGCGCGATTCACGTGGGGTGTTCCCTTCCCCAGACCCACGAGTGACGGCGAGCGGCAGACCACGTACGTCTGGTTCGATGCGCTGCCCAACTACTGGACCGCGACACGCTTTCCGGGATCACGCGCCGTGTGGCCCGCGCAGCTTCACGTGATTGGCAAGGACATCACGCGCTTCCACTGCGTCATCTGGCCCGCGATGCTGCAGGCCGCCGGCCTCGAGCTGCCGGAGCGCGTGTTCGCGCACGGCTTCGTGCAGCTCGGCGGCGAGCGCTTCAGCAAGAGCGCCGGGGTGCAACTCGATCTGGGCGAGGCCGTGGATCGCCACGGCGCTGACGCGCTCCGCTACTTCCTGCTGCGCGAGGTCCCGTTCGACGCGGACGGCAACTTCTCGTGGGAGCGGTTCGAGGATCGCTACACCGCGGACCTGGCGAACGCGTTCGGCAATCTGGCGAGCCGCACCATTGCCATGATCGAGCGCTATCGCGGCGGCATCGTCCCCCAGGCGAGTGCGCAGGCGATGCAGCACGCGGCGGAATCGGTGACGCCGCACGTGGCGGCGTACGAACGGGCCATGGGCCATCAGCTGCTCCATGACGCACTCTCGGCCGCGTGGCGCATCGTGGCCTGGGCGAACGAGTACGTGGACCGTCAGGCGCCGTGGAAGATGGCGAAGGATCCCGAGCGTGCCGGTGAGCTGGACGCGACGCTCGCCGTGCTCGCGCAGGTACTCGCCTGGCTCGCGATCATGGTGTCGCCGGTGATGCCCGCCAAGGCGCGCGAGTTGTGGGAGCAGCTCGGCGCCCCGCTGTCGCTCAGCGATTTCGTCTGGCCTTCCGGTGCCGACGCCATCCTCCCGCCGTGCGACGTTGCCGCCTGGCACGTCCACAAGGGCGCACCACTCTTCCCCAAGGACTCGCCGCGGGAGAGTTAGAAGTCCCTTGGGCCAGCCCCGTCCGGCCGCACGACGCCGGCGCTGGAACAGAATGCACCACTTCTCGCGCCCCGGTTACGCGACGGTACGACAGGGCGTCTGTGGAGCGTAGCCCCTTCCCCGGATTCGCGGAGTTGCCGAATGCCCCGTTCCCGTCGCTGGACACTCATGCTCGTGCCCGAAGGATGCGACGAGCCTCGCACCTGGTCGCTGAGCGAACGGCTGGTCAAGCGCACGCTGATCACCGGTGCGATGCTCACGTCGGCGCTGCTTCTCGTCGCCGGCGCGGCGCTCGGACGCGTGGTACAGCATCAGGCGAGCGGGATCATCGGGAGCGCATTCAGCGGCCGGGATGCGGTGCAGCTCGAGTCGCGGCTGCGGACCCTGGATGACACGATTGCCGCGCTCGAGCGACGCGACGACCAGATTCGCCTGCTCGCCGGGCTTCCGTCGGAGCAGACGCCGTTCGCCGACTCTCTGGATTCCGCACGGGCCGCACAGGCCACACCGCAGAATGGCCCGGCGATGGCGGGGCTGACGCACGTGGATGGGCTCATTGCGCGCGCCAACGTTCTGGCCGCGAGCTTCGAGCGCGTGTCGGACACGCTGGCGCAGAACGTCGAGCGGTACGCGAGCATTCCAAGCATCATGCCCACCGCCGGCTGGCTCTCCAGTGCGTTCAGCAAGTCACGCTTCCACCCCATTCTGCATATCGCGCGACCGCACGAGGGGATTGACGTGAGCGCCCCCATGGGTGCCCCGATCGTCGCGCCCGCGGCCGGCACGGTGACGCTCGTGACACAGCAGCGCGGCTACGGCAACGTGCTCGAAATCGATCATGGCAACGGCATCGTCACCAAGTACGCGCACTGCTCCCGGATTGACGTGCGCGTGGGCCAGCACGTGAAGCGCGGGCAGATCATCGCGAACGTGGGAAGCACTGGCCTGTCCACGGGGCCGCACCTGCACTATGAAATCCACGTGCATGGCAAGGTGGTGGATCCGCTGACCTACGTGATGCCGTCGGACGCGATTCCCGATTGAACCGCCGCGCTTCGCGCGGCGCTTCCCTCAGGCGCCGCGCCGGGGCGCCGCTTCCCTCCGCCGCAGCGCTTCCCGCAGCGAATACACCGGATCCACCGCATTCTCCCACGTGCGCAGATGGATCTCGAAGTGCAGATGCGGGCCGGACGCATCGCCCGAATCGCCAACGTAGCCAATGATGTCGCCGGCCTGGACGTGGTCGCCGTTCTTCAGGCCGCGGGCATAGGCGTAGCGCGGGAGCGCGGCGTCGTCACGCGTGCCCGGGTCATCGTTGTTGAGATGGTCGTAGAAATACAGATTGCCATCGGCGCCGCGCAGCAGCAGCTCGTAGCTCTTTCCCTTCTTCGGCCGGCTCGTCGCGATCCAGTCCACGGTGCCATCCACGACCGCGAGAATCGGCGTCCAGCGCGGACAGAACAGATCCTGGCCGCGATGCAGCCGGCCGCCATCCCGCGCGTCGCCAAATCCGCTCGTGAAGCGCACGGAGTCGGCCGCCAGCGGGAAGACGATCGGCACCACGACCTCGCGCGGCGCCACGGCACCGGGGCGCGACGCCGGAACGCACGCCGCCAGCGAGACGAGAACGGCGAGCCACCCCGCGCTCGCCGCTCCTGCATGTCCCGCATTGTGCGACCGGCAGCTCATGGCACCCTGGGCTTGGCCGGAGCCGGCGCGGAACTGCTACCGGCTGGAGCCGGCGTGGAGAAGTCCACCTTGGGCGGCTCGCGATTGGCGGCGTTCGTGACCTCGAAGTACGGCTTGGACTTCGCGCCGATCACCTTGGCCGTCAGCACCTGGGGGAACTGGCGAATGTACGAGTTGTACTGCTGAGCGGCCTGGTTGTAGTCCCCGCGCGCGACCGCGATGCGATTCTCCGTCCCCGTCAGTTCATCCTGCAGCTTCAGGAAGCTCTGGTCCGCCTTGAGATTCGGATAGTTCTCGGAGATCGCGAGCAGCCGTCCCAGGCCCGCCGTGAGCTGCTGGTTCGCATCGGCCATCTGTTGTGGATCGTGGGTCTGGATGGCGCCTACCAGTCCGGCACGGGCCTGCGCCACCTGCGTGAAGATCTGCTCCTCATGCGACGCGTAGCCCTTCACGGTGCTCACGAGATTCGGAATGAGATCGGCGCGCCGCTGCAACTGCACTTCGATCTGGCTGCGCGCGGAGCTGGCCTGCTCGTCCATGGTCTGGATGCTGTTGTAGCCGCATCCGGCCAGGAGCACGGGCAGCGCGAGGAAGAAAAGCGATCGTCTGCGCATGAAGGACATCCTCCGAGAGCGGTTGAGGTACGAGCGATCCATCAGCGTGCTCAGGACGGCCGGAAGCTGAGCTGCACCACGTACTTGCCCGCCGGCACGGATCCGGTGGCGGGCTTCCAGGCGGTCGGAGCCTTGTCCTCCAGGCAGGAATTCACTGTCTTCCCGGCGCGCGACGACCAGGTATCGTCCACCACGCGCGCGGCCGCGATCGCATCGTTCGCAACGGTCACGACCATGGCGACGCCGCCCTTGAGCGATGGATCCACCTTCTGCCCGAACTCCTGATAACAGAATCTGGTGAACGACTGCTCGCGTTGCACGACCTCCACGAGCGCAGGCGGCGCCGGAGGAATGGTGGGACGCGCGCGCACCGGCTCGGCCTTCACCGGCTTGAACGAATCCGGCTCCGCCGGCGGAATGGCGGTCTTCAATGAGTCCATGTTCAACGGCATCGTGTCCTCCTGCACCTGTGCCGTTGTGGCCTTCTTGTCGCGCGGACAGGCGGCCAGCACGAGCACCGCAGGAAGCAGGACCAGAATACGCCTCATGTCGCACCCAACTGATCAATATGGTGAACGAGCTGCCGTGCACCCGCGAGGTATGCCGCCAGCACGGTCTGGATATCGGCGTCCGCGATCTTCTCCGCGCCACGCACATGGCGCACGACGCGCATGAATGGATCCGCCGAGACGCCACTGCGCGCCGCCACCTGTCGCGACAATTCCTCGTAGTCGGCGGATGGCGCATCTCCATGATATCGCAGCAGCGACCGGAACAGCACCATGAACGTGCTGAGGCTGGCGCTCAGCAGATCCAGCAGGCGCCTGCGCTCCCCGCCA
>Ga0207640_10000324_pt1 | contig 31977 bp, 38 predicted proteins | sample KBSCornC42_FD_184300 | JGI IMG/M metagenome (GOLD analysis project Ga0207640, IMG submission 184300) | Corn rhizosphere microbial communities from Kellogg Biological Station, Michigan, USA - KBS Corn C4-2 (SPAdes) (version 2) | ecosystem: Host-associated > Plants > Roots > Rhizosphere > Soil ... | reverse complement strand
GCCAGTGACGGACATCGATGACTCATACAAGGCGCTCATTGACCTCCTGCGCGGGCTCGATCCGCGCGTGGATTTCCGCATCGCGAACTCGATCTGGTATCGCCAGGACATTCCCTTCAACGAGTCGTTTCTTGACGCCGGCAAGCAGTTCTTCGACGCCGAAATCGCGGGCGTGGATTTCCATGATCCCGGCACCGTCTCGGAGATCAATGACTGGGTGAACACGAGCACCGACGGAAGAATTCCCGTTCTCGTCCAGGCACTTTCACCGACCACGGCGATGTACCTGGCCAACGCGATCTACTTCAAGGGAACCTGGGTCGACCAGTTCGACCCGAAGCTGACGATGCCGCTCCCGTTCACGAAGCTGGACGGTTCCACCATGACCGTGCAGATGATGCAGGTGGACGACTCCTTCCCCGCTATCAGCACTCCCGCATACCAGGCTGTCGACCTCCCTTACGGTGGCGGCGCGTATGCCATGCTGGTGGTCGTGCCGCAGCCCGGCCAGCGCGTGGATGCGCTGCTGTCGTCCTTCACACCGGGCGACTGGCAATCACTCATTGCCGGCTTGACCATGAAGCATGGGAAAGTCGCTCTGCCGCGCTTTCAACTCAAATGGAAGGATTCGCTCAATCACGCGCTCGAGGCACTCGGCATGGGTGTCGCCTTCGGACCGGACGCCGACTTCACGAACATGTCGAGTGCATTGGGTCACGGCTTTGCCATTACCTCGGTTGATCAATCCACCTTCGTGAAGGTGGATGAGGAAGGCACAGTGGCCGCGGCCGCCACAGGCGTTGCCGTGGGCACCGTCTCCGTACCCCCGCCGCTCCTCGTGGCAGACCACCCGTTCTTCTTCGCCATTCACGAGAAGCTCTCGGGAACGATCCTTTTCGTGGGCAAGATCGCGACACCTCCCGCTCTCTGACTTCGAGGTTGTGCCATGCGCCGCTGCATGCCGTTGCTTGCGATGTCGCTGCTGTATGCTGCTCCACTCTCCGCGCAGGGGCTGCGCTCGACCATCACCGATCTCTTCACCTTCGGCAACTGCGGTCAACCGCTCTGCCTTGCGGGTTCCGTGCTGGCGCAGAATGGCCATGGCGATCACTTCATTCCCGCTGACGTCTCCGGCAACGCCACCGTCCTCTCGTTTCTCCAGGATGCGATCGGCATCAACGTATCGAACACCCCTGTGAGCGCCGCGAGCAGCGGCGCCACGTTCACCTTCCAGAACGGACTCCCGGTGAAGACCGCGGAGTCATCCGGACCGGTGTTTGGCGAGCGCGGCCAGACGCTCGGCCACGGACGCATGCTGGTGGGCGTCAACGTGAGCAACGTGAGCTTCAGCACGCTGCGCGGAATTCCGCTCAGCGACATCGAGCTCAACTTCACGCACGAGGATGTCGGCCAACCCGGATTGGGCGACTCGCCGTACGAGAACGACTTCATCCAGGTACACACGACGATGCACGTCAATCTGCTCGTCAGCTCGTTCTACCTGACGTACGGCCTCTCCAATCGCGTGGACGTTGGGGTCGCCGTACCCGTCGCACATGCCTCAGTCAGCGGAGAGAGCAGTGCGCAGATCGTTCCCTTTGGCTCGCCCGCCGTGCACTTCTTCGCCGGCACGCCCACCGATCCCGTGCTCACCGCGCAGGCTTCGGCCAGCGGCGCGGCGACCGGACTCGGCGACATTTCCCTGCGCGCCAAGGTCAATCTCAACGCGTCGCCGCACAGCAATTTTTCGCTGCTCGCTGATGCACGCCTTCCCACGGGAAATGCGGATGACTTCCTGGGCGCCGGCGCGTTCGGCTTTCGCGGACTCGCCGTGCTGTCCGGGCGGTTTGGCGCCTTCACGCCGCACTTCAACGGCGGTTTCTTCTATCGTTCAGATGAATCAGAGAACAACGCGCTGCTGGCGACGGCGGGGTTCGATCAGCTCATGGCCGACTGGGCTACGCTCGCCTTCGACGTGATCTCGGAGTGGCAGCTCGGCGACAACAAGCTGACGATTCCACCACCCGTCACCATTACGCAGCCGTTTCTGCGCACCATTGATCCTACGAACATCCCCAATGGCCGCGACGACATCGTGAATGCATCGATCGGTCTCAAGCTCCGCATGGATTCGGGCACCACGGGAGTCCTGAATCTCATTCTTCCGGTGAACCGCGGCGGTCTGCGCGCGAACGCGATCTGGACGCTGGGGCTGGAATACAACTTCTGAGGTGACTCGGAACGGACCCGCCTACTCGATGCCGATGAGCATCCAGCCGTTCCCCGTTCGCGCCAGTGTGGCATGGTATGTCGCCGTGGGGTTCGGATCACCGTTCACGCCGCGCCTGTAGTCAAAGGCGAACGCAGCCTTCACACTCACGGTTGCCGTATCCGCGGCAGCGAGACGTGCCGGTGGCACCGCGGTAAGTGTGGCCGTGATCTTGTTGGTCGCGTCGAATACGTCCTTCCAGCGCCGCGCCTGTTCGTCCGTGAGCGCGGGATACGCGGCGCGAACCTGCGCGACATCCCGGGATTCGAGCGCGTGCGCATACCGGGTGATTGCGGTCTGCACAGCGGAAAGGTCCACTGATGGCGGTGCGGGAGCTTGAGGCGCGGGCGCTTTCACGCTGGCGCTGGACGACGGTGTCGCGGGCGGCGCGACCGGCACGCTCGTCGCATGGGACACGGCCAATGTCACCGGGGGCGCCGCCGTCGTGCCCGACTCGGCGGCGTGCGCCCGCGCGCTATCCGACGAGTGCGCCGTCCCGGCGCGAGTGCCGACAGCGTTCTCGCGGTGCGCGTCGGCCATCCGGGGCGCCGGCGAAGATACCGGCGCCGAAGGCTTCGGCTCGCTGTCCTGCACCGGCGCGGATGGCGTACCCACCTGCGTACCGGTGGCGGGCGTTGGCCGCGCCATCGCTGCGGGATTCACGACAGGCACGCTGTCATTCGCGCGCTGCCCAGTCGCCACGTGACCGGGCGTCGCGCCGTTTTCCGCTCGCATGCCGAGCGAGACGAGCAGCGTGATCCCGGCCGCCGCGCCGGCGCCGAACCAGAATCGGCGTGACACCGCGGGAATCGCCAGCGCGCGGCGCCGCGCGGTGGACGACGTCGCGCCGGCGCGCAACGCGTCGCGCAGCTCGACCGCCGTCTGATAGCGGTCCGCCAGTTCGCGCTCCATTGCCCGCGCCACCACCGCGTCCAACCACTGCGGCACTTCCGGATTCGTCGCGCGCACGTGCGGAGGCGGACGGGTGAGCCGTCGCTGAATCTGCGACTCCATGCTCGTTCCGGCGAATGTCGATGCGCCAGTGAGCAACCGGTAGAGCACGCACCCCAGCGCGAACAGGTCACTGCGCCCATCCAGCGTGTCGCCCGCGAGCTGCTCGGGCGACATGTACTCCGGCGTTCCGACAATGAATCCCGTGCGTGTGACGCGCTGCTTGTCGCCCTCCATTCCCTTCGCGATGCCGAAATCGATGATCTTGACGACGTCGTGTCCGTCCTTTGTCGTGCCAACGATGATGTTGTCAGGCTTGAGATCACGATGGACGATGCCGAGCTCGTGCGCGGGTATGAGTCCTTCGGCAACCTGACAGGCGATGTCGATGGCTCGTTCAGGTGGAATGACCTTCTCTCGCGCACAGATCGCCGAGAGCGGCTCACCATCCACCAGCTCCATCGCGAGGTAGACGAGCCCGTCGTCCGCTTCGCCAAAGTCGTACACCGCCGCGACATTCGGGTGCAGGATGCGGCTCGCGTTCATCGCTTCGCGATTGAACCGCCCGATCGCCTCGGCGTCGGACACGAGGGACTGCGTGAGCACCTTGAACGCGCAGCGCCGCCCCATCTTGATGTGTTCGGCAAGATAGACGCGCCCCATGCCCCCTTCGCCGATCTGGCGCAGGATCCGGTAGCGTCCCGCGATGATCTGCCCGTCCAGACCCGTGGCGCCGGGAACGACCAGCGTGGATCCATCCTTCGGACAGAAGTCGGTGTCAGCCGCGTATTCCGCGTCGCACTGCGGGCAGCGCTTCACGTGCGGGAGATGGGGTTCGACGGAGCCGGAGGTATCAGATGGGTTGGAGTCGCTCATATCCGCTGTAACAACGCCTTGAAGCGCGGATCGTCACGCAGCGAATCCAGGTCCGTATCGTTCTCCAGCCACTCCCGATGGCCGAAGCCATTGTGCACCGCCTTCTCGAGCGCACCCAGCGCATCGCTCGACTTGCCGCCCAGTGCGTAGACGCAGGCGACGTTGTAGAGCACGCCGGAATCGTCGGGGTCGAGCGCGAGCGCGCGCGATGCCCAGTCAAGCGCGCGAGCCGGCTCGCCCAGCATCATCGACGCCCCCGCGCTGAGATACAGGGCGCGCGCGTCGTCCGGATTGAGCTCCAGATGGCGCTGCGCAACGCGCAGTCCCTGGCGCAGGCTCGCTTCCGCGTCAGCCTGTCGTCCGAGATGCCGCTGCGATGTTTGCACGAGAAAGAGTGCCTGGTAGTCCTCGGGCCGCACGCGGCTGGCTTCCTGATACTCGCGCACCGTCTCCTCGTACTTCCCCTGCTGGAAGAGCGCACGCGCATAGAAGTAATGCGCCTCGAAGAGCTGGGGGTTCAGGCGGATCGCCATGTCGAACTCCGCCTGCGCCTGGTCATACGCCTTGTTCAGGGTGAGCGCGAGTCCGCGTGAGGCGTGCGCTTCCGCCAGCTGCGGGCCGAGTTCGAGCGACTTTCGGCTGTAGCTGTCGGCGCCCTCGATGTTCGCCTTGCTCGCGTCCCAGTACATGTAGAGAAACGAGCAGCAGTCCGCGGCGCCCGCGTGCGCCAGCGCGTAGTTGGGATCAATGTCGAGCGCACGCTCGAACATGCGGCGGGCAAACTGGATGCCCGCGCGCCGGAACTGGTGGTGGTATTGCCGCCCCCGCAGATAATAGTCGTAGGCCTCCACGTCCACACGCGGCGCGTTCTCGATCGCACGCTTCTCCTGGTCGCTCAGCACCACGCGCAATGCGCGCACGATGCTGCCGGCAATCTCATCCTGGATGGCGAATACGTCTTCGAGCTCCCGATCGAAGCGCTCCGACCAGAGATGGTAGCCGTCGTTCACGCTCACGAGCTGCGCGTTGACCCGCAGCTTCGCGCCCGCCTTGCGCACGCTGCCCTCGAGCACCGCGGAGACGTTCAACTGCTCCCCGATCGTGCGGACGTCCACGTTCTTCCCCTTGAACGCGAACGACGACGTGCGCGCCGCCACGCGCAGCCGCTGGATCTTCGTGAGGGCGTTGATGATCTCCTCGGCCATCCCGTCGGTGAAATACTCGTTCTCGGGATCGGCGCTCATGTTGACGAACGGGAGCACCGCGATGGACTTGGGAGCCACGGCGCCTGCCGCCGGCGTGGCCTGCGCGGTGCCGGGCGGAGTGGATGCCACACCCACGGATCCCAGTGCCTGCGAGAACTGCGTGGCGGTGCTGAAGCGTTCGGCGGGATCCTTCGCCATGGCCTTGTGCACCGCCTGCTCCACCCAGTCCGGTACGGCGGCGCGAACCGAACGGAGTGGTGGCGCCGCCTCGGTAATGCTGCGCGCGATGATGGCCTGCGCCGTGGGGCCCGTGTACGGTGCCTGTCCAGCAAGCATCTCGTAGAGTACGCAGCCCAGACTGTAGATGTCCGTGCGCCCGTCAATCTCCGGCTCGCCCATGGCCTGCTCGGGACTCATGTACGCCGCCGTACCCATGGCCATGCCGGTCTGCGTGAGGCTCACGTCGGACGCGGCGGTGAGCGCCTTCGCAATGCCGAAGTCGGCCACCATCGCTTCGCCGTCGTGCAGCATCACGTTTTCCGGCTTGATGTCGCGGTGCACCACCCCATGCCGGTGCGCGTAGTCGAGTGCGGCGGCCATGGCGCGCGTGAGACGCAGCGCGTCCTCGAGCGGGAGCTGCCGCTCCCGTTCCATGCGCTGCCGAAGCGACTCACCATCCACGTACGGCATCACGTAGTAGAGATTGCCGTTGGCCTGGCCGGAGTCGTAGAGTGGTACGATGTGCGGATGCTGGAGTGAGGCGGCGATGTTGATCTCGCGCAGAAACCGCTCGGGACCAAGGTTGGCCGCGAGGTGCGGGTGCAGCACCTTGAGCGCTACCGGTCGGCGGTGCTTGCGGTCCTGCGCCAGATAGACCGTGGCCATGCCGCCGGCGCCGAGCACACGCTCCACGACGTAACGGTCCGCGAGCACCTGTGCCAGGGGATCAATGCCAGCCATGGCCAGAACTTAGGGGACGCGCGCTGTTCCGCCAGTGAGCGGCAGCGCCCTGCGCACCCGGAACTCTCCGGGATCATCCTCCTGAGCTGGTCACCGCACGCTGCGGTTCGGTGGTATCAGACCTGCACCACCGGGCCGTACCACACGCTGCCGGCAATGATGACGTACAGCCCCACCAGCGCCAGCCCCTCCACGTAGTTCGACTCGCCATCGAACACGATGAGCGCACCCAGCACCGCCGCCAGGCCCAGTGCCGTAACCAGGAGCGCCGGCGCCACCAGCGTCAGTGCTGGTCCGCCGAGCACGCCGCTGATGAGCACCAGCACGGGAATGAGGAGGAGCGCGACCTGCAGGCTGCTGTTCAGGATCAGGCTCACCGCCAGATCACCATCGTTGCGCGCCGCCGCAGCAATGCCAACCACGTTCTCCACCGCGTTCCCCGCGATCGCCACGATGACCAGCCCCACGAATTCCTCCGACAGGTGCAACAAGGCCATCGCCGGACGCAACGCTTCCACGAACCAGTCGGACATCACCGCCGCGCCGACTCCCGCGAGCGCGAGCACAAGGACCGCCGCACCGAGCGGCCAGCAGATCCGGCGGGCGCTCTCCGGATTGGGCGACGGCCCGATCGTGCCTTTCACCGCCATGGGAATGCTCGATGCGAATACCGCGAGCAGCACGATGGATGTGATGATGCTCAGCGCGCGTGCATGCCCGAAATCAGGTGCGCCCGGCGCCGTGGCCAGCGTGGGGATCGCCAGCGAGGCGACCGACAGCACGAGCAGCATCGCGGTCATGCGAGTCGTGTCGGTGCCGAAACGAAGCGTCCCATGACGCCATCCGCCGACCGCGAACGCCAGTCCCAGCACGAGCAGACTGTTCGCGAGGATGGAACCGATGAGCGCCGTCTGCACCACGACCACCAGGCCGGCACGCAACGCGAAAATGCTGATGAACAATTCGGGCAGATTGCCGAGCGCCGATTGCACGACGCCCGTGGCACCAGGGCCCAATCGCGTGCCCAACTGGTCCGTCGCCTCGCCCACCACCGCCGCCAGGCTGGCGAGTGCCACGGCGGTAGCGACGAACAGCGCCAGCCCCGTCGCACCACTCACCTGCAGGATCACGCTCGCGATCATCGCCGCGATCGCGATCGCGCCGAGAATGATGGCGCGACGCCCGGCCGCGCGCACGAAGGACGCGACAGAGGACTCAGTCACGGAGAATCGTGGGCAGGATGAGCGGGCACACCATCCGGCGTGCCCGTCCTTCGTGTTGTGATCGCAGCCCGGGTCAGTCCTTCGCCGTCTCCAGCCGCTTCACGACGTCCGCCAGTGCGTGCACCCGCGGCGCATCACTGGCGCTCTTTGCGTCGTGATCCAGTTCAGTCACCAGCTTGCGCAACGCGGTGGTCCGCTTCCCTCCCCTGGCTTGCTCCGCGCTGCTCAGCGCGCTCCCAATCGCCCTGGTCCGCGCCTCGGGAAGCCCCTGGTCGCGCACGAGCTGGTCGAGATACGCGCGCGCCACCGGGAACGCCGCCGGCCACACCAGCTTCGGCTGACTCTGCGGATTGAGCTGCGAGAATTTCACCAGATTCGCCGCGTCAATCTCGTTCTGCGTCAGATCCGCCGTGGGCGTGAGCTTGAACACATCCAGGCCGCGCGCGATTTCCGAGCCGTAGATGTAGCCGTTGTAGTAATAGCCGGCCCAGTAGCCGCCGATCACGAGCTTCGTCGAATCAATGGGTCCGCGATCGAAGTACGCAATCTCCTTCGGGTGCGCCGGATCGGTGAAGTCGAACACCGAGATCCCGCCCTGGTACCAGCCCTGCACCATGATGTCGCGCCCCGGCACGGGAACGAGCCCGCCGTTGTGCGCCACGCAGTTCTCTTCGGGCGTCTGCGCCGCGGGCATCTTGAAGTAGCTCGCGTGCGTGAGATGGTCGTGGCGCAGCGTGAAGATTGCGTCGGCGCCCCAGTCGATCGGGTCCGTCGCGCGGCACTTCGCCTGCGTTCCACCACCCCATTCGTCAGTGAACAGGAGCGACGTCGCGGAATTGTTGAACGTGGCCGAGTGCCAGAACGAGAAATTGGAGTCGGCCACCGCCTGGAGACGCTGCGGATGCAGGGGATCCTTGATGTTGAGCAGCAGCCCGTATCCCGAGCACGCGCCGCCCGCCAGCGCTACCGCGGGATAGACCGTGATGTCGTGACACTGCGATGGTCCCTCGCGCCGGTTCCCGCCGGGAATGCGCAGCTTGATGCCCATCTGGCCCAGCGAATCGGAGAGCGCGCTGGCCTTCGCCGAATCGCTGCGCGACTCCATGAACGACGAGAACAGTCGCGCGATCCGCTCCGTATCGGCTGCGGTTGCCGTCTTGGGAATCCCGAGTCGCGGCAGGAAGCGCATCACCGAGCGAGCCGCGGCGCCGTTCGCCGTATCGGCGTACGCCACGCCGTGCGTTGGCGGCGCGACAAGATCGTTGAAGATGCGCGGCGAGCTCACGATGCGCGCCTGATCGGGATGCGCGAGCGGCACGCGAATCACCTCGATCCGGAACAGTGCGCTGTTGGGATCGGTAACGTCGCCCCCTTCGCACCCCGCGAGCTCGCTGCTCGGACGGACGCGTGCGAGTCCGGACACGTACACGTACACCACACCCTTGTCCGACGGGTCGGGAACCAGCGTGTGCGTGTGCGAGCCGCGACACGTCTGCACGTCCGCGACCTGCTTCGGGTGCGCCGGATCCGAGACGTCGAAGATGCGGATGCCGAGCATGCGGTCCTTGCTCACGCTGTCCTGCACCCCTTCGGTGCCGCAATCCAGCCGGCTGCCGGTGTTCTCCGCGGATACGAACAGCAGATGGCCATAGATGGACACGTCCCCCTGCTCCGTGAAGCAGACATCAGCATCCGTGAGCGTCGGATCGAGCGGGTTGGCGATGTTCCAGATCTGCAGTCCGCTGAAGTTGCCCTGGTACACGTAGTTCCCGCCAAACGCGAGATCGGAGTTCGCGTAGGTCAGTCCGCCCGGCTCGTTCGGGTGAAACACATCCGGCTTGTTGCGGTGCGCCACGAGTTCGAGACCTTTCGACGCGGTACCCGCGTCGTACAATCCCGGCTTGAGATGGGCGCGCGCATCCGTGGTGTCGGACTGCGCGCGAGCTGACGAGGAGACGCCGAGCGCTGCCAACACGGCCAGCGCGGCAGAGAGGAGAGCAGTCGAGCGGAGCGAACGATGGCGAGGTGTCATTGGCTTGGACTCGGAGTGATCGTGTTCAGCAGGGCCTGCATGCGCGTGATCTCGGCCCGCTGGCCGGCATCCACATCAGTGGCGAAGTTGAAAATCTCGGGCTGCTGGCCGGAGCCCGGTGTGGCAAACAGCCTGGCGACCATGTCGAGCGCGCCCTCGTGGTGCCGGATCATGCCGGTGAGATAGAGCCGGTCGAAGGTCGTGTCGCGTGCCGCGTCGAGCTGGCGCATCTGCTCGGGCGTGAGCATGCCCTTCATCATCATGGGGTGGGCGCCCATGTCCATCCCGGGCATGTCCATTGGACTGGTGTCGTGCACGGGCCCTTTGGCGCCGTTCAGCATGTGCAGCGGGTCAGGCGCGTCGAGATGACGGTCCTGCAGCCAGTGCTGCATCATGGTGATCTCGTCGCGCTGCGAGAGGGCAATGCGCTTGCAGAGGACCTGCAGCCGGGGACTCGCCCCATGCGTGGGCGCCCAGTCCGACATCACCACGGCCTGCGCGTGGTGAATGATCATCCCCTGCATGAAGGCGACGTCGGCCGCCGTGTAATCGTGGCGGGGAGATGTGCTCGCCTGGGCCCGCACTGTAGCGGCCGCGAGCGCGATCATCGTCGCCAGAAGGAAGGAAATCTGTCTCACCAGAGACGAACCATGCGCGGCGCGCGAAGGATCGTCAAGTGTTTCACGCAATCGGGAACTGCACAGCCAGGTCCGAGCGGCCTCTGCTCTATTCGTCCGCTCTCGTGAGCACACGCGGTCCGTTCTCCGTGATCGCCACCGTGTGCTCGAAATGCGCCGAGCGCTTTCCGTCGGCGGTGACGATGGTCCACTTGTCCGGCATCTGGCGCGTCTTCGGCGTGCCCGCATTCACCATGGGCTCGATGGCGATGGTCAGACCGGGAACGAGCTTCATCAGCCGCTTCGGCTTTCCGTAGTTGGGTACCTGCGGTTCCTCGTGAAAGGCCGCGCCAATGCCGTGGCCCACGAGATCGCGTACCACACTGAACCCCGCCGCTTCCACCACGTGCTGCACCGCCGAGCCGATGTCGCCGATGTGATTGCCCACGACCGCCGCGGCAATGCCGGCCTCCAGTGCCTGCTGCGTCACCTCCATCAGCTGCCGCGACGCCTCGTCCACCTCGCCCACACCCACTGTGGTCGCGCTGTCGGTGTAGAGTCCGCGATATCCCACGCCCACGTCAATCGAGATGATGTCGCCGGCCTTGAGCACGCGCTTGCGCGATGGGATGCCGTGCACGATCTCGTTGTTGATCGACGTGCACACGGAGCCGGGAAAGCCGTACAGCCCCTTGAAGGCGGGCGTCGCTCCATCGTGCGACCGGATGAATTCCTCGGCGAGCGCATCCAGATCCATCGTACTCATGCCCGGCGTCACCCGCTGCCGCAGCAGGGCCACGGTATCGGCGAGAATGCGGCCGCCCGTCGCCATCACTTCCAGCTCGCGCGAAGACTTGAGCGAAATCATGAGTCGAGCGCGCTCAATACGCGCTGCGTGATCCTGTCCACCGGTCCCTCCGCGTCAATCTCGACAACGCGCGTCGGCCCTCCCGCCGCGCTGGCTGCGCGATACCATTCCACCACCGGTGCCGTCTGTTCGTGATACGCCCGGAGCCTGGTGCGCACGGCGTTCGGCTCGTCGTCCGAACGGCGCACCAGCGTACCGCCGCACTTCTCGCACTTCGAGCCCGGCTCGCGTCCCGTGTACGGCGTCTGACAGCTTTCGCAGATGGTGCGCGCGCTGATGCGTCGCACCACTTCGTCTTCATCCACGTTGAAGATGAGCGCGACATCCAGCGCGCGACCAAGCTCGCCCAGCACGCGGTCCAGCCCCTGGGCCTGCGCCACCGTTCGCACGACACCATCGAGTGCCACGCCCCGGGCCGCGTCAGGCCGCGCCAGCGCTTCCTTCATGATGCCAAGGATGACGCCATCCGGTACCAGCTCGCCGCGGTCCATGTAGCCCTTGGCGCGCGCACCTTGCGCCGTTCCCTCGCGGACCGCGGCGCGCAGCACATCACCGGTAGCCAGTTTGGGAATGCCGAAGTGCTGGGCGATCCGCTCGCCCTGCGTACCCTTGCCGGCACCCGGCGGCCCGAGAAGCAGAATGTTCATGGGTGCAAAGTATGGAGCGGCAGAGAGGCCGGGAAGCGGCGGCTAGCCACGTCCCACCTCCCTTCCCCTGGGAATGGGCAAACGGGAATGGGGAATGGTGGCAATGGGAAACCGGCTTCCCCATTTCCACCATTCCCCATTCCCGATTGCCCATTCCCACGGGCGGGGTGACGTGGGGCGGCCCCCTAGAACCCCGTCGGCTGACGTCCCCTGAACCGGATGCGCCCCTTCTTCATGAACCCGTCGTACTTGCGCAGCAGGAGATGCTGCTGCAACTGCTGGATCGTATCGAGACCGACACCCACGACGATCAGCAGCGACGTGCCGCCAAAGCGGAACGGCACGTTGATCATTTCCAGCACCCAGAACGGCAGCAGCGCGATCAGCGTCAGGAAAATCGCGCCCGGCATCGTGATGCGCGACATCACGCGGTCAATGTACTCCGCCGTCTTCCCGCCCGGCTTCACCCCGGGAATGAACCCGCCCTGTTTCTTCAGATTCTCCGCGATGTCGATCGGATTGAAGATGATGGACGTGTAGAAGTAGGTGAAGAACACGATCAGGAACGCCGTCAGCGCATAGTACAACCAGGTGCCGGGCTGCATGTACTCCGCCACCTGCTGCGCCCACGGCGCCTTGCTGAACTGCGCGATCGTTCCCGGCACGACGATGACCGTCTGCGCGAAGATGATCGGCATCACGTTCGCCGCGTTCATGCGCAGCGGAATGAAGTTCTTCGCCGATTCGCGCTGTCTGCCCCGCGCCATCGTCCGCTGCGGGATCTGGATCGGCACACGCCGCGCCGCCACGGTGATCGCCACCGTCCCCGCCACGACGCCCAGCATCACGACCGCGAGAATCGCGAGCTTGAACGGCGACAGCGCTCCGGTCGTCACGAAGTTCATGGTCTGCACGATGGCCGGCCAGAAACCCTCGACGATCGAGAAGAAGATCAGCAGGGAAGCACCGTTCCCCACGCCGCGCTCGGTGATCTGTTCACCCATCCAGGTGACGAACACCGCGCCGGCCGTGAGGAACAGCGTCATCTGCAGGCGGAATCCGAAACCGGGATGCGCCACCGCGCCCTGCAGCGACTCGGTAAACAGGGCGAATCCCCAGGCCTGCATGATGGCAATGCCCACCGTCATGTAGCGCGTCCACTGCTCCACTTTCTTTCGCCCCTGCTCCTCGCGCTGCAGCTTCTCCACGGACGGCAGCACTGCGCCGAGAATCTGGAACACGATGCTCGCGGAGATGTAGGGGATGATTCCCAGCGCGAACAGCGTGGCGCGCGAGAGGCCGCCACCCACGAACAGGTCATAGAGCCCCAGGAGACCGCCCCCCTGCTGCGACTTGAAAAAGTCGAGCAGGGCCTGAACGTCGATGCCCGGAGCCGTGATGTGCGCGCCAATGCGATAGACCACGAGACACAGCAGCGTGAAGCCGATTCTCGACTTCAGCTCCGGTGTCTTGAACAGATTGGCGATCGCGGTGGCTGGATTGCTCTGGCTCTGCGCCATGTTACTCCTCGACGCGGCCTCCGGCCGCGACAATCTTTTCGCGAACGGACGTGCTCACCTTCACGCCCTTCACCGTGACCGCGCGCGTGACCTCGCCATTGGCCAGCAGCTTGGCCGGCCCCTTGCCCTGGCGAATGAGTCCCGCCGCGGCCAGCGTCTCCACCGTGACCTCGGCCCCTTCTGGCAGGCCGTCGAGATCACGCAGGTGCACGATCTGGTTCTCCACCCGGTACGGATTGGTGAAGCCGCGCTTGGGCAGCCGGCGCGTGAGCGGCATCTGGCCACCCTCGAAGTGCGGCTTGCCGCCGCCCGGACCATGATGCCCCGCGCGCGCCTTGATCCCCTTGTGCCCCTTGCCGGATGTCTTCCCCGTTCCCGATCCCGGGCCGCGTCCGAGTCGCTTGCGACCACGCGTGGCACCAGGAGCGCCCACGAGATTGTGCAGGCCGATCTTCTCGCGGGTCGTGCCGTCGTCGTTCTGCTTTGCCACGGTTCGTTACTCCTCCACGGACGTCACCTTCACCAGGTGACGCACTTGCTTGAGCTGGCCCCGGAGCGGAGCCGAATCCTGCTTGACCACGACATCCTGATGATGCCGGAGTCCGATGGCCTCGAGCGTACGGCGCAGTCGCGCCGGATGACCAATGCCGCTCCGCACCTGTTCGATGCGCACCTTGCCATTCGTCAGCGTGTTCGGCTCCGTGCGCGCGGGTCCGCGCCCCGGATGCCAGACAAACGTCCTCGCCATCAGACCGTCTCCTTCGACTTTGCGCGCGACCGATAGGGCAGGCTCGCCACTTCGACATCCCGCTCACGGGCGATCTGCTCGACCGTGGTAAGATGCGACAGCCCGCTCATCGCCGCCCGCACCATGTTGTGCGGATTCGTCGACCCCAGACTCTTCGTGAGAATGTCGGCCACGCCGACACACTCGAGCACGGCGCGCACCGCGCCCCCCGCAATCACGCCGGCTCCCGGCGCCGCTGGCTTCATGAGCACCCGTCCCGCGCCGTGCTGCCCCACGATCTCGTGCGGAATGGTGCCGCCCGTGAGCGGCACATGCACCATGGCACGGCGTGCCGCATCCACAGCCTTGCGCACGGCCTCGGACACTTCATTCGCCTTGCCCATGGCCACACCCACCCGGCCCTGGCCGTCGCCCACCGCTACCAGCGCATTGAAGCTGAAGCGCCGGCCGCCCTTCACGACCTTGGCCACACGGTTGATCGCGACCACGTTCTCGATGAGATCCGTGCCTTCGCGACCGCCGTCCGTTCCACGTCCGTCGCCGCGTCCCTGGCGCCCATCACCGCCACGCCCACCGCCCGGGCCACCCCGGCCACCGCCCGGCCCGCCGCGACCACCACCGCCCGGCCCGCCACGCCCCCGCCCTCCGCCACCCCGTCCGCCGCGCCCACCACCCGCGCCACCTCGGCCGCCACCCGGTCCGCGCCCAGCACCCCCGCCACCACCGGCACCGCCGCCACCACGACGCTGTCCCTGCGGCTGGCCGCCCGATTCGGCGCCTGCTCCTCCCTGCTGATTCTCTGCCATAGTTTAGAACTCCAACCCGCCCTCGCGGGCACCGTCGGCCACCGCCTTCACGCGGCCGTGATACTTGTACCCCGCTCGATCGAACACGACACGGGTAATTCCCGCGGCCCTGGCCCGCTCCGCAATCGCCTTGCCCACGGCCACTGAACGCTCCGCCTTCTTCCCCTCCGACACCGAGAGGTCCGACACCGTCATCATCGTGCGGTTCGCCAGGTCATCCACGAGCTGCGCGTAGATGTGCTTGAGCGACCGGCGCACCACCAGCCGGGGACGCTCAGCCGTGCCTTCTACCCGCTTCCGGACGCGCAGGTGCCGGCGCTCACGCCGCTCGGCGCGCGATCGGGGCTTGTGCATGGTCTTCATCGGTTACTTGCCTCCCGCCTTGCCGGCCTTCCGCCGTATCTGCTCGCCCACATACTTGATGCCCTTTCCCTTGTACGGTTCGGGCGGACGGAGGCCGCGCAGTTCGGCGGCAACCTGGCCCACCATTTCCTTGTCCGCGCCCTCGATGATGATCTGCGTGGGCTGCGGTGCCGAAAGCTTGATCCCCTTCGGCGCGCGAAACTCCACCGGATGCGAAAAGCCGAGCGCGAGCTGCAAGCCGTACGGCCGCGCTTCCGCCTTGTATCCCACGCCGACAATGTCGAGCTGCTTGCGATACCCCGCCGTGACGCCCTCCACCATGTTGGCGATCAGCGTACGGGTCAGCCCGTGCAGCGCCTTGTGCTCGTTCTCGTCCGACGGACGCGCCACGGTGAGCGTGCCGTTCGCGAGCGACAGCATCATGGCCGGATGCAACGTGCGCGTGAGCTCGCCGCGTGGCCCCTTCACCTTCACTGTCTGCCCCTCGACCGTTGCCTGCACGTTGGCCGGAACGGGAATGGGCTTCTTTCCGATTCGTGACATCGTGTGCTCCTACCAGACCACGGCGAGCAGCTCACCGCCGGTGCGCGCCTGTCGCGCCTGCCGGTCGCTCATGAGCCCTCGGGACGTGCTCAGAATGGCCATGCCCAGTCCGTTCCGCACGCGCGGAATCTCCGACACGCCCACGTACTTGCGCAGCCCCGGCGTGGAGACGCGCCGCAGCTCGCGGATGATCGGCTGGTCGCCCTGCGCATAGCGCAGGTACAGGCGCAGGACCTTGCGCCCGTCCTCCGCCTCCAGCGTCTTCACATCCTTGATGTAATTGTTCTCGAGCAGCAGGCGGGCAATCTCCACCTTCAGCTTCGAGGCCGGAATGTCTACGCGACGATGCCGCGATCCGCAGGCGTTGCGGATCCGGGTCAGCATGTCGGCAATCGGGTCAGTCATGCTCATACGAGTATCCCGTGTGTCACGAATGTCACCAGCTGCTCTTGTGGACTCCGGGAATCATTCCCTGGAGCGACAGATCGCGGAAGCAGATGCGGCACAGGCCGAACTTCCGAAGGAACGCGCGCGAGCGCCCGCAGCGCTGGCAGCGATTATGCTTGCGCACCGCGAATTTCGGCTTCCGCTTGCTCTTCTCGATCATGGCTTTACGGGCCATTGAACTCTCTCGTCAGACGAAGGAATACCGCGCGAGCGCCGCCCAGCGGCGCCCGCTCACATTTGCACGACGATCGGCTTGTCATCCCCGCGGAACGGCATGCCCAGCTCCCGCAGCAGCGCGAAGCACTGGTCATCCTTGTTCGTGCTCGTGACGAACGTGAGGTCCAGACCGTGCACCTGCTCCACCCGATCGTAGTTGATTTCCGGAAAGATCACCTGCTCCTTGAGCCCGATGGAATAGTTGCCGCGTCCATCGAAGCTCCGCGTGCCCAGCCCGCGGAAGTCGCGAATCCGTGGAATGGCCACCGCCACGAAGCGGTCCAGGAACTCCCACATGCGTGCGCCGCGCAGCGTGACGCTCGCCCCGATCTCCTGCCCCTGGCGCAGCCCGAAGTTCGAGATGGACTTCTTGGCCTTCGTGCGCACGGCGTGCTGTCCGGTGATCAGCCCCAGCTCCTCCACCACGCTGTCGAGCATCTTGGGCTGCTTCACCGCTTCGCCGAGTCCGACGTTCACCACGATCTTCGTGAGGCGCGGAATCTCATGCACGTTCGTGAGGCCGAACTGCTGCTGCAGGCGCGGACGCACGGTTTGCGTGTAGTACGTGCGCAGCCGCGGCACGGGCGCTGGTGTATCCGCGCCCGCGTGCTCCGTCCGGCCGCCCGCGCGCTGGTCGCCGCCCTTTTTCGTCTCCGGCTTGCCACCCTGCTTCTTTTCCCTGGTCGCCATTGCCTGCTCCTGGCTCAGCGTGGTCGCGGGATCGCATCCCCGCTCTTCACGCTGATGCGCTCTTTCGTCCCATCCTCATCCACCTGCGTCCGCACGCGTGTCGCCTTGCCGGACTTCGGATCGATGAGCATGACATTCGAGTGATGTATGGGCGCGGGGAAATCCACGATCCCGCTCTGCTCCTCCGCGCTCTGTGCCTTCCGGTGCCGCTTGACGATGTTCACGCCGTCCACGACGACGCGCCCCGTCTTGAGGTGCACGCGCAGAACCTTGCCCTCCCGGCCCTTGTCATCGCCACGCAGCACGCGCACGGTGTCGCCCTTCCGGACGGGCAGCGCCGTCCGTTCGGCGTTCACCGCATGCCGCCGCCGTCCCTTGGCCGCGCTGCGCTGTGTTTCACGATAAACCAGTTTCCGCATCTCAGAGTACCTCGGGCGCGAGCGACACGATCTTCATGTACCGCTTCTCGCGCAGTTCACGCGCGACCGGCCCGAAGATACGGGTGGCCCGCGGCTCGCCCGCGTCGTTGATGATCACCACGGCGTTCTCGTCGAACCGGATGTAGCTGCCATCCTTGCGCCGCGTTTCCTTCACGGTGCGCACCACCACGGCGCGCGCCACCTCGGACTTCTTCACGGTGCCGTTCGGGAGCGCGTCCTTCACCGCGACAATCACGGTGTCGCCCAGCCCCGCGTAGCGGCGCTTCGAGCCGCCCAGCACGCGGATCACGAGCGCCTTCTTCGCGCCCGAATTGTCCGCCACCTTGACGACGGATTCCTGCTGAATCATGGTCCGTTCTCCCTAGCGCGCGTGTTCGACGATCTCGACCACGCGCCACCGCTTGTCCTTTGACAGCGGCCGGGTCTCCATGATGCGCACGCGATCCCCGGTCTTCGCCGAGTTGTCCTCACAATGCGCTTTCACGCGCCTGGTGCGCGTGACCATCTTGCCATACAGCGGATGCGGAAAGCGGCGCTCGATCGCCACCACCACTGTCTTCTGCATCTTGTCGCTTACCACCAGCCCCAGACGCGTCTTGCGCGCCCCACGCGCCGGTGCGCGCTCGGTGTTCACGGTTTCGCCCATAGTCCTGTCATCCCTCATTAGCGCGCCCCGGATGCGGACGCGGACGCCTGCTGCGCCTGCTGCCGCTCACGGAGTATCGTCTTGAGCCGCGCGATATCCTTGCGGATGACGCGGAACCGCAGCGGGTCCTCCAGCGTCTCCGTGGCGCTGCGAAAGCGCAGCCGGAACCGCTCTTCCTCCAGCTCCGCGATGCGGTTGACGATCTCGTCTTCCGCCATCTCGCGAATCTCCTCAGCTTGCATCGGTGTGCGCCTCCTCACGAACCACGAACTTGGACTTCACGGAGAGCTTGGCCGCCGCCAGCGCCATGGCCTTCTGCGCCGTGACGCGGTCCACGCCCTCCAACTCGAACATCACGCGGCCCGGCTTCACCACCGCCACCCACGCCTCCGGGGATCCCTTGCCCTTCCCCATGCGGGTCTCGGCGGGCTTCTTCGTGATCGGCTTGTCCGGGAAGATCCGGATCCACACCTTGCCGCCGCGCTTGATGTGGCGCGTCAGCGCCACGCGCGCGGCCTCGATCTGCCGGCTGCTTACCCACCCCGGCTCCAGCGCCTGCAATCCATAATGGCCGAACGCCACCGTGGAACCGCGGGTCGCGATGCCGGTGGTGCGACCCTTGAACATCTTCCGGAACTTGACGCGCTTCGGACTCAGCATCGTGTCGTCTCCCCTTCCCCTCAGGAACCGGTGGAGTAGGTGGTGCCGCGACGCCCCGCCGACGGCTCCTCGCCATGGAAAATCCACACCTTCACGCCAATGGTGCCGAACGTCGTCTTGGCGGTGGAGGTCGCGTAATCGATCTTGGCCCGCAGCGTGTGGAGCGGCACGCGACCCTCGTGATAGCCTTCCACGCGCGCGATCTCGGCGCCCCCCAGGCGGCCGCCGCACTTGATCTTGATGCCCTGCGCCCCCATGCGCATGGCGCTCTGCACGGCGCGCTTCATGGCACGACGGAACGAAATGCGCTGCGCCAACTGGTGCGCGATCTGATCCGACACGAGCTGGGCATCCAGCTCCGGGCGCTTGATCTCCTCGACATTGATCCCCACTTCCTTGCCCGTGAGCTGTGCCAGCTCATCGCGCAGCTTGTCCACCTCCGCGCCCTTCTTGCCGATCACGACGCCCGGACGTCCCGTGTGAATGGTCACGACCACCTTGCCGGGCTTGCGCTCGATGCGGATATCCGAGATGGCCGCGTGGCCGAGCCGCGCCTTGAGATACTTGCGCAGCAGCTCGTCTTCCTTGAGCAGCGCCGGGAAATCATGGTTCGCGTACCACTTGGACCGGTGCTCCTGCGTCACGCCCAGGCGGAACCCGATCGGATTGGTCTTCTGTCCCATTAGCGTCCTTCCTTGTCGGACCGGCCGGCGACCACGATCTCCACGTGGCTCGTCCGCTTCATGATCGGTGTCCCGCGCCCCATGGCGGCGGGCATGAACCGCTTCAGCTTCGGGCCCTCGTTCACGACGGCCCGCTTCACGAACAACTGATCCGTGTCCAGCGGCTCGCTGCGCTCGCGCGCCTGGTGCTCCGCGTTCGCGATCGCGGACTTGAGCACCTTCTCGATCTGCTTGGCGGCGTGCTTCTTGGAAAACGCAAGCAGTGACAGCGCGTCGTTCACGTCCTTGCCGCGGATCTGATCGATCACGAGGCGCATCTTGTAGGGCGACTGGCGGGTGGTCCGCTGGATCGCGCGCACATCAGCCATGGCTACTTGCCTCCCCGCGCCGGTGCGGCGGGCGCCGGCGCGGCCTTCTTGTCCGCTGCCTTGTTCCCGCTGTGGCCGCGGAAGAGTCGCGTGGGCGCGAACTCGCCGAGCTTGTGGCCCACCATGTTCTCGGTGACGTACACGGGAATGAACTTGTTCCCGTTGTGCACCGCGAACGTGTGGCCCACGAAGTCCGGCGTGACCGTGCTCGCGCGCGACCACGTCTTGAGCACCCGCTTCTCGTTCCTGCTGTTCATCGCGCGTACCCGCGTCACGAGCGACTCGTGTACGTACGGACCCTTCTTGATGCTTCTCGCCATGATCCAGGTCTCGGATTATCGGAAATGGAGAACCGGGAACAGGAAATGGGTTCGCCCGGTGACGCCGCGCCTGCCGATCCGGTTCCCGCTTCCCGCTTCCCGTTTCCCGTGCTTCACTGTGTCGCCTTTCCTCTCTTTCGGCCGCGCACGATGAGCCGCTGCGACGGCTGCTTCTTGTTGCGCGTCTTCACGCCTTCCTTCTTGCCCCACGGACTCACCACGTTCCGGCCGCCGCGTGTCCGGCCGCCATGCGGGTGATCCACCGGATTCATGACTTCGCCACGAACCTTTGGCCGGCGTCCTTTCCAGCGCGTCTTCCCCGCCTTCCCCCACGATTGCAACTCATGCGACGCATTGCCGACTTCGCCGATCGTGGCCATGCAGTTGCCGTGCACCAGGCGCATTTCCGTGGAGCCAAGCCGGATCGTGACGTACTCCCCTTCCTTGGCGACCACCTGCGCCGACGCCCCCGCGGAGCGCGCCAGTTGCCCGCCCTTGCCGATCTTGAGCTCCACGTTGTGCACCGCCGTGCCCAGCGGGATCTCGCGCAGCGGAATCGCGTTGCCGAGGCGAATGTCCGACCCGATGCCCGACACGATCACATCGCCAACCGAGAGTCCCTTGGGGTGCAGGATGTAGCGCTTCTCGCCGTCCTGGTATTCCACCAGCGCAATGCGCGCCGACCGGTTGGGATCATACTCGATCTCCTTCACCGTGGCCGGGACCGCGAACTTGTTCCGCTTGAAGTCGATCACGCGGTACATGCGCTTGTGTCCACCACCACGGCGGCGCATGGAGATGTGCCCGTGATTGTCGCGCCCGCCCGACTTGACCAGCGGCTCCAGCAGCGACTTCTCGGGCGTGCTGCGCGTGATCTCCTCGAAATCGGAGACCGAACGGAAGCGCGTGCCCTTCGTCACGGGTTTGAACTGTCGAATGCCCATCGGTTACCCCTCGAAGATCTCGATCGACTCGCCCTCGCGGAGCGTGACGATGGCCTTTTTCCAGTGTGCGCGGCGCCCGACGGACTTGCCGACCCGCCGCGTCTTGCCACGCTGATTCGATGTCCAGACCTTGGTGACGTGCACGCCGAAGAGTGATTCCACCGCGCTCCTGATCTGCGGCTTCGTGGCGTCGGAGTGCACCGCGAACGTGTACTCGCCGCGCTCCTGGTACGCCCCCGAGCTCTTCTCCGTGACGACCGGCCGGACAATGGTCTCGTGCAGAGTGGGCATCGCTTACTTCCCCTTCTTCTTTGGCTTGGCGGCCGGCTTCGTCGCCTTGCGCGCCGCCTTGCGCGCCGCGGGCCCGGACTTGCCGGCACTCTTCTTCTTCGTCGCGTTCTTCGTCGCCGCGGACCTGCTGGGCGCGGCCTTCTTCTTCGCGGCCTTCTTGTGGGGCGCCGTCTTCTTCGCGGCCGCCTTCCGGGGTGACGCCTTCTTCGCGGCCTTCGCCGCCGGCGCCGTCTTCCTGGCCTTTGGCGCCTTCACCGGCTCGCTCTCGGGCACCGGCTCGAGCGTGTGCCCAATGGCCGGGCCCTCGATGATCACGGTGTCCGACCAGAGCAGGTGATACGTGGAGACGTCGGAGTATGGCATCACGTGCACCGTGGGCAGATTCCGCGCGGACAGGTGGACGTTGGTCTTCACCCCGTCGGTGAGGATCAGCACCTTCCGCTCGGCGAGTCCCAGCCGGTCGAGCATGGCCGCGATGCGGGCCGTGCGCGGCGCGTCGAACTCGAAGCGATCCACCACCAGCACGGCGCCTTCCCGGGCGCGAGCGTTGAACGCGCTCTTGCGCGCCAGCGCACGCACCTGGCGCGGCACGTACTGCCCGTAGTCACGAGGACTGGGACCGAATACGGTGCCGCCTCCCACCCAGTGCGGCGCACGCGTGGACCCCTGGCGCGCGCGGCCCGTCCCCTTCTGCTTCCAGGGTTTCTGATTGCCGCCCACGACGAAGCCGCGCGTCTTGGTGGCCGCGTTCCCCTGTCGCTGGTTGGCCAGGAACGCCCGCACCGCCTGGTGCATCACCGGCATGTTCACGGTGCCGTCGAACAGCTCCGGCGGAAGCGACACGCGCTCGCGCTCGGTGCCATTCGCGGTGTACGCCGCGGCGTCGAAGTTCTGCATGGTCTCAGCCATCGCTTATCCCTGCTTGCGGACGAGCACGATCCCGCTCCGGGGACCCGCCACCGCGCCGCGAATGTAGAGGAGGTTCCGCTCCGCATCGATCTTCTCGACGCGCAGGTTGGCCTGCGTGTGGCGATCCGCGCCGTAGTGCCCCGGCATCTTCTTCCCCTTGATCACGCGCGAGGGATCCGTGCCCGGGCCAATGGAGCCTGGCCGCCGGTGCTTCGTGTTGCCGTGCGTATTGGGACCGCCGCCAAAGCCATGCCGCTTCACCACGCCCTGGAAACCACGCCCTTTGGTGGTCCCCGTGACCTTCACGTGCTCACCGGGCGTGAAGATGTCCACCTTGATCGAGTCCCCCACCTTGAAGGCGGGCATCTCGGGCTCCTGGCCGGGCGCATCATCCAGCCGGAAGCTGCGCAACACTTCAGGCGGCGCGTCCAGCCCCGCCTTCTTCGCGTGCCCCACTTCCGCCTTCGTCGCCCGGCGCCCGCGCGGCGTGCGCTCCTTCGGCCCCGACTCCCGGCGCAGTCGTTGCGCGCCATACCCGAGCTGCACCGCCGCGAACCCCGCCGTCTCCTTCGTCGTCACCTGCACGACAGGATTCGGTGTGGCTTCGATAACCGTGCAGGGGATCTGCTGCCCCGCCTCGTTGAAGATCTGGGTCATGCCCAGCTTTCTGCCGATGATGCCGATCATTGTCCGATTGTTGGTAGCCAGGTGTTGGTACCGGGGGCCGGTTGCGGGCAGCTCGCGATTCCGAGCTGCCCGCCGCCAGCCGCCGCGCTACTCCACCTTGATCTCCACGTCCACGCCAGCCGGCAGATCGAGCTTCGTCAGCGCGTCCACCGTCTGCGCACGAGAATCCAGAATATCAATCAGGCGCTTGTGCGTCTTGAGCTCGAACTGCTCACGCGACTTCTTGTCCACGTGCGGCGAGCGCAGGACCGTCCACTTCTGCGTCTTCGTGGGCAACGGAATGGGCCCCGACACCTGCGCCCCGGTCTTTTCCGCCGTGCGCACGATGTCCGCCGATGCCTGATCGATCACCGCGTGATCGAATGCCTTGAGACGAATGCGAATTCTGCCAGCCATAGTGAGCTCGCTGTGTCAGCCGTTGCGTGAAGTTCGGGCGCTTACTTGATGATTTTGGTGACGACGCCGGCGCCCACCGTGCGGCCGCCTTCGCGGATCGCGAAGCGCAGCCCCTCGTCCATGGCGATCGGCGTGATGAGCTCGATCTCCATCTGCACATTGTCCCCCGGCATGACCATCTCCGTCCCCTCGGCCAGCTTCACCGACCCCGTCACGTCGGTCGTCCGGAAGTAGAACTGCGGCCGGTACCCGTTGAAAAACGGCGTGTGCCGCCCCCCTTCCTCCTTCGTCAACACGTAGACCTCGGCCAGGTAGTGCGTGTGCGGCGTGATCGACCCCGGCTTCGCCAGCACCATCCCGCGCTCGATCTCCTCCTTGCCCACCCCGCGCAACAAGAGCCCCACGTTGTCCCCCGCCTGCCCGTCGTCCAGGAGCTTGCGGAACATCTCCACCCCGGTCACCACCGTCTTCTTGTCACTCCCGAAGCCCACCAGCGCCACCTCGTCGCCCACCTTCACCACCCCGCGCTCGATGCGCCCCGTGGCCACCGTCCCCCGCCCCGTGATCGAAAACACATCCTCGACCGGCATGAGAAACGGCTTGTCCACCTCGCGCTTGGGCTGCGGAATGTAGCTGTCCAGGGCGTCCAGCAAGGCCCCGATCTTCTGCCCCCACTCGCTCGCCGGGTCCGGATTCTCCAACGCCTTCAAGGCCGAACCCTGGATGATCGGAATCTCCTCCCCCGGAAACTCGTACTGGCTCAAGAGCTCCCGCACCTCGAGCTCGACAAGCTCCAGGAGCTCCGGATCGTCCACCATGTCCACCTTGTTCAGGAAGACCACGATGTAGGGCACGTTCACCTGCCGCGCCAGGAGAATGTGCTCCCGCGTCTGCGGCATCGGCCCGTCGGCCGCCGAGACCACCAGAATCGCCCCGTCCATCTGCGCCGCCCCCGTGATCATGTTCTTCACGTAGTCGGCATGCCCCGGACAGTCCACGTGCGCGTAGTGCCGCTTCGGACTCTCGTACTCCACGTGCGCCGTCGCAATCGTGATCCCCCGCTCGCGCTCCTCCGGCGCCTTGTCGATCTGATCGTACGCCGTCATCTGCGCCAGCCCCTTCTTCGCCTGAATCGCCGTGATCGCCGCCGTCAACGTCGTCTTCCCGTGGTCCACATGCCCAATCGTCCCCACGTTCACATGCGGCTTCGTCCGCTCAAATTTGGCTTTGGCCATTGCTGGTAGCTCGTTGCTGGTAACTGGTTGCTGATCCGTAGTGGCTGGCTGCTGATACCGACGTGCTGCCAGCTACCTGACCTTGTTGATGATCTCTTCCGCCTTGCTCTTCGGTACTTCCTCGTAGTGGCTGAACTCCATGCTGTACACCGCGCGACCCTGCGACGCGGAGCGCAGCGTGGTGGAGTAGCCGAACATCTCCGACAGCGGCACGCTCGCGCCGATCACCTGCGCTTCGCCCCGCTGCGTCATGCCGCCGATCTTGCCGCGCCGTGCCGAGAGATCGCCGAGGATGTCGCCCATGTAGTCCGCGGGACACACCACCTCGACATTCATGATGGGCTCGAGCAGCACCGGATGCGCGCGCTTGGCCGCCTCCTTGAACGCCATGGAGCCCGCGATCTTGAACGCCATCTCGCTCGAGTCCACGTCGTGATACGACCCGTAGATCAGTTGCACCTTCACGTCCACCACGGGATAGCCGGCGAGCACGCCGTTCTCCATGGCTTCCTTGATCCCCTGCTCCACCGGGCTGATGTACTCACGCGGGACCACGCCGCCCACGATCTTGTCCTCGAACACGAAGCCCTGCCCCGCGCCCGACGGCTCCATGTTGATCACGACGTGGCCGTACTGTCCCTTGCCGCCCGACTGGCGGATGAACTTCCCTTCCACCTTCTCCACGCGCTTCTGGATCGTCTCGCGATACGCCACCTGCGGGCGACCAATGTTCGCGTCCACCTTGAACTCGCGCTGCATGCGATCCACGATGATTTCCAGGTGCAGCTCGCCCATGCCGGAGATGATCGTCTGTCCAGTCTCGGGATCCGAGTGCACCCGGAACGTCGGGTCTTCCTCGGCGAGCTTCTGCAACGCGATGGAGAGCTTGTCCTGGTCCGCCTTCGTCTTGGGCTCGATGGCGACGTCAATCACCGGGGCCGGGAACTTCATGGCCTCGAGAATGATCGGCTTGTCCTCGAGCGAGAGGGTGTCGCCGGTACGCGTGTCCCGCAGTCCGATGGCGGCCGCAATGTCGCCGGCGCGAACCTCCTCGATCTCTTCGCGCTTGTTGGCGTGCATCTGCAGCAGCCGGCCCACGCGCTCGCGCTTGTCCTTGGTGGAGTTGTACACGTAGGAACCGGCGGACAGCACGCCGGAATACACGCGGAAGAAGGTCAGTTTTCCGACGAATGGATCGGTCGCGATCTTGAAGGCGAGCGCCGCGAACGGCGCGTCGTCCGCCACATGCCGCTCCTCGAACGTCTCATCGTGGAGCGGCACGTGTCCCATGATGGGCGGCACGTCCACCGGTGCCGGGAGATAATCAATGACCGCGTCCAGCAGCGCCTGCACGCCCTTGTTCTTGAACGACGCCCCGCACAGCACGGGAACGAACTTGCCGGCGATGGTGGCGCTGCGAATGGCGCGCTGGATTTCCTCCACCGTGAGCTCCTCGCCTCCCAGATACTTCTCGAGCAGCACCTCGTCGTGCTCCACCGCGGCTTCGACAGCCGCATGCCGCGCTTCCTCCACCGCCGCCTTGTACGGCTCGGGGACCGGCTCCTCGGTGAAGGTCTTGCCCAGCGTCGCCTCATCGAACACCACGGCGACGCGGCGCAGCACGTCAATGTGCCCCACGAACAGCTCGCCCGATCCGATCGGAAGCTGCAGCGGGAACGCGCGCGACATGAGCCGCTCGCGAATCATGCGGACACAGCGCGTGAAGTCCGCGCCCACGCGGTCCATCTTGTTCGCGAAGATGATGCGCGGTACACCGTAGCGGTCAGCCTGCCGCCAGACGGTTTCCGTCTGCGGCTCTACACCAGCCACGGAATCCAGCAGCGTGACGGCGCCATCCAGCACGCGGAGCGAGCGCTCCACCTCGACGGTGAAGTCCACGTGACCCGGCGTGTCGATGATGTTGATCCGGTAATCGGTATCGTGCCGGCGCCAGAAGCAGGTGGTGGCCGCCGACGTGATCGTGATGCCGCGCTCCTGCTCCTGCTCCATCCAGTCCATGGTGGCCGCGCCATCATGAACCTCACCAATCTTGTAGCTCTTCCCCGTGTAGTAGAGGATGCGCTCCGTGGTGGTGGTCTTGCCGGCATCGATGTGCGCCATGATGCCGATATTGCGATAGTGCTCGAGCGATGTCGTGCGTGCCATGTGTCGTCCGCTATATCCAGCTCGGCCAGGGCCGAGAAACGCCAGCAAAAAAACGGGTGGACCGGTCGCTCCCGGGGGAGCCGGTATCCATCCGCTGCCGCCGGGTGCGCTTGCCACTGCTGCGCGAGCGGGGACCCAAGGGCGCGCCGAGGACGCTGTCCTCGACTGATTGTCGTGTGTGCTACCGCCTGCAAACTATTGAGTGGCGTAGCCTTGATAAGTTATCGGGGTGTTGCCGTCTGTCAATGGGCCTCCGCAAAGCCGGCACCTGGCTCCCCAACTCGACGCGGCGCACCCAGCGCCTCGGGTTCCGCTTCCGTCCAGCCCGTTCCTACACCGTCGCTGCTTCCCCTGCTCGGCGACGCACCATCATCGAACCGCCGTCCGCTCTCCGGCAGAAGACAGGATTCACACCGGACGGGCAGAATTGAGACAGGATTTACAGGATGGGCAGGATTGACAGGATTGTGGGGAGCCGAACGACCGATGCCCGGCCCGTTTTCTGAACGACGGCAACTGCTTTGGGAACGGCCCCGTGGGAATCCTGTCAATCCTGTCAATCCTGTCCATCCGGTAATCCTGTCCAGCGGTTGGCGGTGGCGCAGCACGCTCCCTGCGGCAACCCACGAATCGGATGGCCCTGAAATGCTGTCTCGCCGGTGCTGAGGTTCAGCGCGACCCCATCACCAACCGGGCATAATCTCGCCATTCCCGCAGCCGCCCCAGATGATTGCGCACGCGCCCGAGCGCCGGCCCCGTCTCCCCCTGCCCGACAAACGCGTCGCTCCGCTCCCAGGGACGCACCGCGCCATGCCCGCTCCAGCGCGGCCGGATGCCCACGCCCCACATCGCGTACCCCATCCGGATGGACGGACACATGGCCTCGGTGGGCAGCAGGTTCTGCACGAAGTGCCGCTCCACGCGGTCGAGCACCACATCCGGCAGCTGCGGCCGGAGCGCCCCGAGCACAGGCGCGGGAACACGCACGCCGCTCACCACACCGGCGAGCCGGAACGTCCAATAGCAGCAGCTCGCGCCCCGCGTACGCACGGCCAGGGGAATGAACCGCTCCCAGTCCACCGCCGAGCTCCCCAGCAGCACATCCAGATCGCGGAACGTGCGCCACGCGCCACTCCCCATCATGTGCGACCAGGCGAAGTGCAGGCAGAGATGCAGCAACTGATCCAGCTCACCCGGCACCCACGCCTGCCGCGCTTGCACGTCCACGCGCTGCGCACGCTCCCAGATGTCCCGTGGCTCGAGGCGGAACGGATGCCCCCGGAAGAAGAGCGAGGTATGGATCTCCAGCTTCACGTTGGTGCCCTGGGCATCCACCAGCGCCGGCAGATGATGATGATCGGCGAAGAATTCCTCGAGCTGCTCCAGCCCTGACTTCGCCCACCCCGCGCGCAGCAGCGCATCACGCGCCTCCTGCGCCGCGCTGCTCCGCACCATGAGATCGAGATCGGACATCGGACGCCGCGCGAAGGAGCCGTACCGCGTGACCGCCAGCGCCGCGCCCTTGAGCAGCATCACCTCGATGCCACGGCCCGGCGCATGCGCCAGCGCGTCCAGCGACTCCAGCATCCGTTGCTCCAGATGCTGCATGCGGAATTCGGCGACCATGGCCAGGCGCTCGAGGTGCGCGGCCTCGGGCGGCAGTCGCCCGCCCCCCACCTGCTGCAAGCGGTCCCGCAGCACCGGAGCGGCCCGCTCCCGCTGGGCCAGCCAGCCGAGCTTCTCCCAATCCAGCGGCTCGCCGAGCCGCTCGCGAAGCGCGGCATCATTGCGCGCTCCCCCAGCGGACAGCAACAACACTTGCGCCTCGGCCGAAAGCATCGAAGACAGGTTCCCGAGCGGCTGAAGAACGGTCAGTACTGCGCGAGGGTGCCGGTGCGGCGCGCGTACTGCAACGCCGCCGCGAGCGCGAAGAGACTCACGGCAAGCAACAGGATCACGAATCCCAGCAGCGTGACGACGTCGGTGCTGACGTACGCCAGCGACCTGCCGTCCAGCAACGTCTGCCGGATCGCCCGCAGTCCATACGTGAGCGGAATCGCCGCCGAGAGCTGCTGGATCCACGACGGAATGATGTTCGTGGGATAGTACACTCCACCCAGAAGCCCCGACAGCACGAGAATCGCCTGCGGCAGCGGCCCTGTGGTCCGAAAGGCCAGGACGAGCGCCGCCATCATGAGTCCGAACGCAAGATAGGCCATCGTGAGCAGCACGAGTACGAGCACGGCCAGCAGCGCGGAGCCCCAGGCGATGTGAATGCCCAGCGCGATGCCCGCCGCCAGCAGGAGCAGCGCGCGGGCACTGGTCCAGATGAATCCGTAGCCGATGAGCCCGGCGAGCAGTTGCGGGAGCGACGCGCGCGTGGCAAGCAGCGCTTCGAGGGTTCCGTTCGCTATGCCCGACGAGAAAATGTGCGGCACGAGGTTCACGGCGGCCGAGATGAACCACAGGCCAATGAGTCCCACGAGAAGAAACGCGAAGTACTGGCCGCCCTGATCTACAATGTGCGTCGCGAGCTCGGGCTGCAGGGCCTTCGCCACGTAGTAGATCGGGACCACACTGAAGAGCAGCGCAGCCAGCGAGAGGACCACGGACACGCGATAGCTGAGCGCCATCTGCCAGCTTACCCGGATGAGTGCGCGGATCTCACGCATGAGCGCCGTCCGCGCCGTCCGCGCCGTCCGCGCTCCCGCGACGTTCGACGATGCGCTCGATCAGATCCGCCAGCGACAGGGTCACGCGTTCGAACCGCGCCACGCGGACGCCCTGCGCCGTGAGAAACGCGAGCGCTTGCGCCGCGTGATCAGATCCACCCGTCACTTCCATGCTCACGGGCACCCATCCATCCGGCTCCATGTCGCCACGGCGCACCTCGCGAATCTCGCCCCGCTCCTCCAGCACCAGGAACGCGCCGTGCTCGGCGTCTCGTGTCCACGCCGTGTAACGATCGTCGCCGATCTCGCGCTCGAGCTGGCTCGTCGTGCCCACCGCCAGCAGTCGTCCGCGATCCAGGATGCCCACACGGTCGCACAACTCGAGCGCCTCCTCGGTATTGTGCGTGGCGAGAAATACGGTGCATCCCTGTCGCGCGGCGATCTCGTCGCGCAGGAAGCGGCGGAACGCGCGGGCGGAAATGGGGTCGAGGCTCCTGGTCGGCTCGTCGAGCAGGAGGACGCGCGGCTCCGCCACCAGCGCACGCGCGATCAGCAGCCGCTGCTTCATGCCGGAGGAGAACGCGCCGACGATCTTGTCACCGGCGTCGTCCAGGCCCACGATGCGCAGCAGCTCCACGGCTCGCGCGCGGGCCGCACGACGATCGAGCCCCTGCAGCGCGCCATACAGCTCGAGATTCGCCATGGCGGTGACGCGCCAGTACAGACTGCGCTCGTCCGCGATCACGGGCGACAGGATGCGTCGTACCGCTCGCCCGTTGCGCATCACATCCTCACCACCGACGATCGCGACGCCGTCATCCGGCTCGATGAGCGTCGCCAGGATCTTGAACAGCGTGGTCTTCCCGGCGCCGTTCGGACCCAGCAGCCCGAAGAACTCGCCCTGCGCGATCTCGCACGTCACGCCCTGCAACACCGTCGTCTGCTCGTGCGCGAACGGATGGCGCATCATCGCCAGCCACCCGCGTCGCGCGGGAAAGCGCTTGGTCAGCCGGTCGAGCACGATCATGGGCGGGCGCGTGGTCGCGTGCGGCGCGACTGCACCGCGCGGAATGCTGGCGATGCCGGTCATGGCTCCACGCCCGCTGGCCTGCCCGTGGAGTCCCCGTGCCACGCGAACATCTGCCCCACCACACCCGGCAAGCGGTCCAGACCCGGCGTGACATCCAGGCGGTACACCGGCACACGCTGCGCGAGCGCCGTTGCCCACTCGAGCAGCAGCGCGGCATCCGAGCCGCCCAGCAGCTCGCCCAGCGTGGCGTGACGCACCAGCGCCATGGTGGCCATGCTGCTCGCGATCGGCGCGCGCGTACAGGCCTCATCACCGGACGCGGCACCCATGGCCGGAGCCAGCAGGTAGATCGCCGCGAGTGGCGACGACTCGAACATCAGCATGTCATCCGGAAAATCGTGTACGAGATGCTTCTCGAGCGCGCCAGTATCACGCTGCTGGACCCCCATCATCGCCGCGCTGTCCTCCCACAATTTCACCTGGTGCATCCCCGGAAGGGCCCGCACGGGAGGGCCAGCGATCACGGGCAGGACATCGTCCGTGATGAGGCGCCCGCCACTGCGCGCCAGCGCCAGCGCCAGCGTTGATTTCCCATGGAACTTGGGCGCCAGCAGCGCCACGGCACCTCGCTGCAGCGCCACGGCGCACCCATGAAGACAGTACACCCCACCGGCGTGTAACGCGGTAGCGAGCACACGCCCGGTCACATCCGAACGAACCGCCGCCGGAAATGCGGTGGGGCCGCTCGACCAGACGATTTCACGCCCGTCGGCCGACACGTCATAACAACCGGTGTCATCGTATTCGAGACGATAGCCGTGCGCGTGGCGATACAGGCGCACGCGGCAATCGGGCGAAATCTCGGACTCGCCAAGCCGTTGGGCGGCAATGAGTGACGCGGCAGCGGGGGCGGTGCGCAACGTCCAGTCAATCGCGCCACCGGATCGCTCGCGCAGCTCGGGAAATATCAGCTCGGAGCGAAGACAGCCGCCGAAGGCGGCGTAATCAGGCATCCATTAATGCGGGACGGGAGGCTGTCGGTCTTGCCGACGGCCTCCCGCCGTGAAGCTCACGACCCCGTGCGGCAACCGGGGGCGGTGATCGAGGAGCACGTCTCGTTCCCGATCCCGCTGACGGTGTATCCGTCGCTCGTCCCGTTGAATCCTACCTGGGTGAGTTCGCGGAACGTCCCGTAACGCTCCACCTTCGGCTTCTGATACACGCGACCCCTCCCTGATCTCGAGTGGCACCGGGCAAGCCGCCCGGCACTGTTCCGGCCCTCGTGGCCGTACAAGATAACGCTCCCATCGGCCGGTGCAATATCCTATCCGGTTCCAGCTTCCGGCTGAATCTGTCGACCGCTCTCATCCACGCTGGACGACGTACGGGCTCGCAACCAGAGCTCAGCCTGCAGAGTGGAAAAAAAGTTGCCGCTGGGCTCCTCGCCATTCGGGCCGAGATAGCTGCGCCACGCTGCGCGGTAACGTTCTGCATCGATCATTCCAGCGTCGGCGAGCGCGGAGCCCGACAGCGCCCGCTCGACGATCGG
>Ga0207640_10000322_pt1 | contig 32021 bp, 23 predicted proteins | sample KBSCornC42_FD_184300 | JGI IMG/M metagenome (GOLD analysis project Ga0207640, IMG submission 184300) | Corn rhizosphere microbial communities from Kellogg Biological Station, Michigan, USA - KBS Corn C4-2 (SPAdes) (version 2) | ecosystem: Host-associated > Plants > Roots > Rhizosphere > Soil ... | reverse complement strand
GTGTCGCCATTCCAAGAGCGCCAGCTGACCTGCTGGAACGAGCCGGTTCGAGCGCTGGAAGTGGTCGGCGACTTCGACGACTGCCAACGGCTGGTCAAAACCGCATTCGCCGACTCTTCACTGGCGCACGAGCAGAGACTTACCTCGGCCAATTCGATCAACTTCGGCCGGCTGCTTCCGCAGATCGCCTATGTTTCGCAGGCGACCATGAAGGTGTTCGCTCGGACGGGCGTGAAGCCGGGCTTCATCATGCCGACTGGCAACCTCGGCCACGGGTTCGCGGTGTTGCTTGCACGAGCGATGGGCGTTCCGGTCGGGCCGGTCGTGCTCGCGACGAACGCCAACCGCACGCTCAAGGACTGGCACCAAAGCCACCGCTATGAACCGCGCGCCTCAATCCAGACGCTTGCCAATGCGATGGATGTTGGCAATCCCAGTAATTTCGAGCGGCTGGTCGCGCTGCCTGAGGAGCTTCGTCAGGTGCGGGTCGAGCTGGTCGACGATGACCAGATCAAGGCTCGGATCAAGGTGGATTACGAACGCTCCGGCTATGTCTGGTGCCCGCATTCCGCGACGGCAGCCGAGGCGTATGCGCGACTTTCCGAGAGAGAGCGATCGGAGCGGCCGTGGATCGTCGCTGCGACTGCCCATCCCTACAAGTTCCGCGAGACGGTCGAGCCGTTAATCGGCCGCGAAGTCGAACCGACCCCGGCGCTTGCGTCGATCCTTGATCGCAACACGCGCAAGGCCGAAATCGCGCCAACCCTGGATGCGCTGGCGCGGTCGCTAAGGGAAACCGAAATCGTCGTCTAGCAGGGGGTAGTCACTGCCCCATGCGAAGCGGAGCCGACCAGCGCCGCATATTTCGCAAAGGCACCGGTGCATTGCTCGTGCGCAGGCCAATCCGCCTTCGCGCGCGACGCAAGGTCGGCGCTGGTTTCCACGATCCGCTTGTCGACGTCGATGACTATCCTATCGCCGTCGCGGAGCTGCGCAATCGGGCCGCCCCTCGCAGCTTCCGGCGAGATGTGACCGACCATGAATCCGTAGGTTGCGCCGGAGAAGCGCCCGTCGGTGATCAGCGCTACATCGTTGCCAAGCCCGCGGCCCTGGAGCGCGGCAGTGACTCCCAGCATCTCCCGCATGCCGGGACCGCCGACGGGCCCCTCGCCCCGGATGACGATGATGTCGCCCGGCTCTATCCGGCCGCCGGTCACCGCTTCGAATGCCGCTTCCTCACCGTCGAAAACCTTGGCAGGACCTTCGAAGCGGAAGTCGCCCTTGCCAGCGAGCTTAACCACACATCCTTCCGGGGCGATGTTGCCGTAGCAGATGCCGAACCCGCCGCGCTCCTTGAGCGGCTTGTCGAAGGTGACGATCACCTCCTGTCCCGGCGTTTCCTTGGCGTTGCTGAAGGTCTCCAGCAGCGATTGGCCTGTGACCGTTGGCGTGTCGCTCAGCAGGCCCGCATCGCGAAGCCGCTGTCCCAGCAATGCGCTTCCACCCGCAGCGAACATGTCGGGCGCCATGAAGCGGCCGGCAGGCTTGAGATCGGTGATGACCGGCGTAGCGCGCGAGACCTCATCGAACACGTCGATATCGAACTCGGTCTCCGGGATTCCTGCCTCGCGCGCGATAGCGAGGAGGTGGAGAACGAGGTTGGTCGATCCGGCCGTCGCCGTGCCCGCGACGGCCGCATTGCGAAGGCTTGCGGGAGTCACGAGATCGCGCGGGAAACGTCCCGCCTTCAGCGCTTCTACGGTCCAGCGGCCGGCCTCGTAGGCTGCTCTCGGCTTGTCCGGATGCACGGCCGGAATGTCGTTGAGGCCCATCGGCGAAAGCCCGAGGAAGCTCATCGCCAGCGCCATCGTGTTGGCAGTGAACTGACCGCCGCACGCGCCGGCGCCAGGGCAGGCGTTCGTCTCGACCGCCTTCAACTGTGCGTCGTCGATGTTCCCTGCGCTGTAGGCGCCGACAGCCTCGAATACGTCCTGGATCGTCAGGACCTTGTCACCGAGATGGCCCGGCATGATCGAGCCACCGTAAAGGACCACGCTCGGCCGGTTCATTCGAACGGCCGCCATCGCCGCAGCGGGAATGGTCTTGTCGCAGCCGACAATGAACAAGATTGCGTCCAGGGAGTGGCCGCGCACCGCGAGCTCGGCCGAATCCGCGATGACTTCGCGGCTGATCAGCGACGCGCGCATACCGCTGGTGCCCATTGCCTCGCCATCGGTCACGACGATCGTGTTGAACTCGATGGGAGTTCCACCCGCTTCCTCGATCCCCTTGGCGGCATTCTCCGCCAGCGTCCGCAGATGCATGTTGCACGGAGTGACGTTGGAATAGTTGTGAACGATCGCGATCAGCGGCTTCGAGAGCGCCTTGTCGTCGAATCCGGCGGCATGGAGCATTGCCCGGGCGGGTGCTCGCGCGGGCCCTTCGACCATCTCGCGCGAAGGAAGGTTTGTGTCAGTCATTCGTCAACCGTGATGTGATTTGGATACAATTCATGCGCTGAAGCACAGCAGGGATGCGGTGAACAGGGGGAAATTGGCCTCAAATGCTGTTTTTCCCCTTGCGGTTGAGCCTTGGATGCATCATAACAATGACAAATGGGATCCCAAACGGATTCTGAGTTTTGAGGTAAGACGGTGAAGCGCAATTCGACCATTGCGGACAAGCTGCTGGCGGATGACCTCCGCCTTACCCTTACCCTCGTACTTATTAGCACCCGTAAGGGAGCGGTAACAGGCTGAGTTCAAGGTCCGAAGGACCAGAAACCAGACCCCCGCTCCCGGAGCCGGAAGCGGGGGTTTTCTTTTGCTCGAAAGGAAGGCCCCGAGGTGGAAAAAGAGGCAAGGATCTACGGCAACGATGATGCGAACCCGGACGCGCTGAAAAGCGCGACGATCGCGATCATCGGCTATGGCAGCCAGGGCCGGGCGCATGCTCGGAACCTGCGCGACAGTGGCTTCAACGTGATCGTCGGCGCCCGCTCCGGCGGTTCGGCCGAACGCCGTGCGTCGAGTGATGGTTTCCGCGTGGTTTCGCCGGCTGATGCCGCCAAGGAAGCGCAGTTCGTGTCGCTTCTGACGCCCGACATGGCCCACCGCGACGTCTACGCGAAAGACATCGTTCCCAACCTCGACGCAGGCGACACTTTGCTGGTCGCGCATGGCTTCACCGTCCTCTACGGCCAGGTCGAGCCGCGCGCCGATGTCGACGTCGTGCTGGTCGCCCCCAAGGGGCCAGGCGACCTCGTCCGCCGCGAATATGAGATCGGCCGCGGGGTTCCGTGCCTGTTCGCCGTTTACCAGGACGCGACCGGCAAGGCTCGCGACAAGGCACTGGCCTATGCCTACGGGATCGGCGGCACCCGCGCCGGTGCTATCGAGACCACCTTCAAGGAAGAGACCGAGACCGACCTTTTCGGCGAGCAGGCCGTCCTTTGCGGCGGAGCGACCGAACTGGTCGCGGCGGGCTTCAAGACTTTGGTCGATGCCGGCTACCAGCCGGAGGCCGCTTACTTCGAGTGCCTGCACGAGCTGAAGCTGATCGTCGACCTCATGTACGAAGGCGGCTTCGCCAAGATGCTGCACTTCGTCTCCGAGACGGCCAAGTATGGCGATTTCGTCTCCGGTCCGCGCGTGATCAACGACGAGACGCGGGAACGCATGAAGGAGGTCCTGACGGACATCCAGAACGGCGAATTCGCCCGCCAGTGGATCGCCGAGAACGAAGCCGGCAAGCCGAACTACAACGCGATGTGGAAAGCCGACATCGAGCAGCCGATCGAGAAGGTCGGCGCCCGCATGCGCAAGCAGATGGCGTGGCTGGAGAATGAAGCCGCTCCGTCGAAGCCGGCCGAAGCTCAACCCGAACCGCAGGCAGCCTAGCCATGACCAGCGCCGCCCAGCCCAGCCCCACAGCTGAACGTCAGTCCGTTTCCGGCGCGCGCCTCCTCGTAGAGGCGCTCGAGCGGGAGGGCGTGACCCAGCTGTTCGGCTATCCGGGCGGCGCGATCATGCCGGTTTACGACGCGCTGACCTCGTCGACCCAGCTGCAGCATATCCTGGTTCGGCACGAACAGGGCGCGGCGCTTGCGGCGGACGCCTATGGCCGAGTCACCGGTCGGCCGGGCGTTTGTCTGGCGACCTCCGGGCCCGGAGCGACGAACCTCGTCACTGGGATTGCCAACGCTTGGCTGGACAGCGTCCCTATGGTCGCGATCACCGGGCAGGTCGCAACCCCGCTGATGGGCACCGACGCTTTCCAGGAAGTCGATATTTTCGGGATCACTTTGCCGATCGTGAAGCACAGCTTCGTAATCCGGCACACGGCGGACATTCCGCGGGTAATCGCCGAGGCCTTTCACATCGCCCGTTCCGGACGTCCCGGCCCCGTGCTGGTCGATCTGCCGAAGGACGTCGGAGTTTTGTCTGCAGCGCCTGAGCCTCATAAGATTCCAGCTGAAAAGCCACGACGTCTGGATGAAGTAGCGATTGCTCGTGCCAACCGGATGATCGCCGAATCCGAACGGCCGGTGCTCTATTTCGGCGGCGGCATTGCGATCGCTCGCGCTGAGCAGGCGGTTCGTGACTTCGCGAAGCGCAGCGGCATGCCGGCAGTCGCCACCCTGAAGGGTCTGGGCGGAATTCCGACCGACGATCCGAACTTCCTCGGAATGCTGGGGATGCACGGCACTCGCGCAGCCAATATCGCGATCGATAATTGCGACCTTCTGGTTTGCGTCGGCGCCCGCTTCGACGATCGGGCGACCGGCAAGCTGGACAGCTTCGCTCCCGCTGCGAAAATTATCCATATCGATGGCGATCCGGCGGAGATCGGCAAGCTGCGTGAAGCGGACGTTGGAATCGCGGGCGATATTTCGGCGATCCTGGATGCGCTGACAGCCCGCGCGGAGAACGCCTTCGAATGGACCAAGAAGTGCGCCGCGCAGAAGCGCGCCTGGGCGCCGCGCTATGACGCGCCAGGAAACGGCATCTATGCCCCTGCCCTCCTGAAGCAGCTTTCCGAAGCTGCGGGGGACAAGGCAATCTTCACCTGCGACGTCGGCCAGCACCAGATGTGGGTGGCGCAGCATTGCCGCTTCGCTCGTCCGCAAGCGCACCTGACGAGCGCCGGGCTTGGCACGATGGGTTATGGCGTTCCGGCGGGTGTCGGCGCCTGTTTCGCGGAGCCGGATGCGACAGTAATCACGGTCTCGGGCGATGGATCGTTCATGATGAACGTGCAGGAGCTGGCGACTATCCGTCGTTATCGCTTGCCGCTCAAGATCGTCCTTCTCGACAATTCGCAACTCGGCATGGTCCGGCAGTGGCAGGAGCTTTTCTTCGACGAGAATTTCTCCGAGATCGATTTGAGCGACAACCCGGACTTCGCGGAAGTTGCGCATGCATTCGGCATCGAAGCGTTCACCATTGATCACCGATCGGAAGTCGACGGCGCGATCCAGCGGCTTTTGGAAACGCCGGGCCCGATCCTCTGCCATGTGCGGATCAATCCGCGTGAGAATGTGTGGCCGCTCGTGCCGCCCAATAGCTCCAACGTGCAGATGCTGGAGCAGAGCTGGTGAGCGACCGCATCGAAATCACTTTCGTTCCTGGGGAGGGCGCGGTGCTGCGCATGCTCGGTTTGGTCGAGCGGCGCGGCTTCGCGGTCCGGGGAATCGCGATGACCGAAAATTCGAGTTCGGGCGCAATCGCGATGGACGTCGAGGCGCGTGATCCCCTTCGCCGCCTCGACGTCCTCTCTCGCCAACTTGAACGGCTGATCGAAGTCCGGTCGGTCACAATTTCACACCAGCAGGCAGGAACGCCAGCATGACAGAGACGGTCAAAATCTTCGACACCACGCTCCGCGATGGCGAGCAGGCGCCGGGCTTTTCCATGACTCTCGACGGAAAGCTTCGGATGGCGAAGGCGCTTTCCGCGCTTGGCGTGGACGTGATTGAGGCAGGCTTTGCGGCGGCGTCACCCGGCGATGCGAAGTCGATCAGCGAGATCTCGCGCCGAATCGAAGGCCCGGTGATCTGCTCACTCTCGCGCGCGGTCCGGAGCGACATTCTGGCCTCCGCTAATGCGCTGGCACCTGCCGCTCGCAAGCGAATCCACGTGGTACTGGCGACAAGCCCAATCCACCGCGAGCACAAGCTGCACATGAGCCGTGAGCAGGTGCTGGAGAAGATTCGCGAGGCGGTCGCTTACGCGCGCGAGTTCACGGACGATATGGAGTTCTCGGCCGAAGACGCGATCCGCACTGAGCGTGAGTTTTTGGCCGAAGCTTTGTCCGTCGCGGCGCAAGCCGGCGCGACGACACTGAACGTGCCGGACACGGTCGGCTACACAACACCCGAGGAAATCTACGACCTCTTCCGCTACCTCAGCGAGAATGTGGAGCGGCCGGAGGGAGTCGTTTTCTCCACCCACTGCCACGACGATCTCGGCATGGCGGTAGCCAACTCACTAGCCGCCGTTCGCGGCGGTGCTCGCCAGGTCGAGTGTGCGATCAACGGAATCGGCGAGCGCGCCGGCAACTGCGCGTTGGAAGAGGTTGTAATGGCGTTGAGGACTCGCGCCGACGCTTACGACGTCACGACCAATCTCGACACGACGAAGATTGCGGCCGCAAGCCGTACTCTCTCGCAGATCACGAACACGCCGCCGCCCCGGAACAAGTCGGTAGTAGGAGCCAACGCCTTCGCCCACGAATCCGGAATTCACCAGCACGGCGTGCTCCAAAATCGCGAGACCTACGAGATCATGAAACCAGAGGACATCGGCCTTTCGCCAGAAGGCATCATTCTCGGCAAGCATAGCGGGCGTCACGCGCTCGCCGCCAGAGCAAAGTCCCTGGGCTACGTACTCGAGGGCGACCGGCTGGATCGTGCCTTCACTTTATTCAAGGAAGTCGCTGACGAGGTTGGAATCGTCGACTCTGCCCGGTTGATGGCGATCCTGGCCGAAGAGGTTGCACACAAGCCGCAGGCGCTGTGGAAGCTCTCGAAAGTCGACATTCGGGCACCTGTCTCAGCCAACGCATGGCCGGTGGCGAGGATCGAACTGGAGCATGGCGAGCGAGGCCGGGTCACCGATGTCGCCAGCGCTCCCGGGGCGCTGGACGCAGCGTTCTCTGCTGTCAGCCAGGTGCTCGGAATCCCGGCCCGCGTCGATAGCGTGGAAATGCAGTACCTCGCTGCCGATCCGGACGAGAAAGCAGAGGATGGCCAAGGCGCCAGCGTGCTGGTGGAAATCCACGTCGATGTGGATGGAGAGATCTTCTCCGGAAGAGCACGCGCGCGCGATATCCTGCCTTGCTGCGTGTCGGCCTACCTCGATGCACTGAGCAACGCGCAAACCGTGCGCCGCCTGCGCAATGACATCCCGCAGAAAGTCGAAGCTGCATGATCGATATCGTTGTTCTGCCCGGCGACGGGATCGGCCCGGAAGTCACTGGGGAGGCAGTCAAATGTCTTCATCTGATGTCGGACGAGCGCGATCTCGGTCTACAGTTTCAGGAATATGACTTCGGCGGCATCGCCATCGACCGGCATGGGGAACCGCTGCCGCAAGCGACCCTCGGTGCGTGTCAGGAGTCGGATGCCGTGCTTCTCGGCGCTGTCGGCGGCGACAAATGGGACGATGCCAAAGTTCGCCCTGAGGCGGGGTTGCTGGCGATCCGCAAGGAATTGGGCCTGTTCGCAAACCTGCGGCCAAGCCGCGTCTATCGCGGTCTGGAACATGCGTCCCCACTTCGTGCGGACATCAGCCAGGACGCCGACGTTCTGGTGGTTCGGGAGTTGACCGGAGGCATCTATTTCGGCGAGCGCGAAACTGCACCTACTCACGCGTCTGATCTCTGCAGCTACAGTGTCGAGGAGATCGAGCGGATTGCGCATGTCGCCTTCCGTCATGCGCGACATCGCCGCCGTAAAGTGACCTCTGTCGACAAGGCCAATGTGCTGGCGACCTCGAAGCTGTGGCGGCAGACGGTGACGCGAATCGCCGAGGATTATCCGGATATCGAGCTCGATCACATGTATGTCGATGCTTGCGCGATGATGCTCGTCACAAACCCGCGCCGCTTCGATGTCATTCTGACCGAAAATCTGTTCGGCGACATCCTTTCCGATGAGCTGTCGGTGATCGGCGGTTCTATTGGCCTGTTGGGTTCTGCGAGTGTCGGAAGCGGCGGTCCGGGCATGTTCGAGCCAGTGCACGGGTCTGCGCCCCAGATCGCAGGTCTGGACATCGCCAACCCCTCCGGTGCGATTTCCAGCGCAGCGCTGATGCTCGAGGAGCTCGGCCTGCCCGAATGCGCCACGATCCTGACAGCAGCGCTTGAACACACGCTTGCCGACGGTGCGCGCACTGCCGATCTCGGCGGCAATGCCACCTGCTCCGAATTCGGTGAGCGGGTGCGTGAAAATTTGCGAGTGCAGTTGGCGCGCAATGACGCGCACCTGGAGTTGCTCGCGACCAATCGGGGATGCTGCGGATAATGAGTCAACGCCCGCGTACATTGTATGAAAAGATCTGGGACACTCACGTTGTCGAGCGTCGCCCCGACGGCACGTGTCTGATCTACATCGATCGTCATCTCGTCCATGAAGTCACCTCACCACAGGCGTTCGAAGGCCTTCGTGCGACGGGCCGTCGCGTACGCCGCCCTGACCTGGTGCTGGCTGTCGCCGATCATAATCTCCCAACCACCCCCCGACTGAACGCCAATGGCGGTCCGATCGTGATCGCCGATCCTGAGAGTGCCGAGCAATTGGCCGCGCTTGAGGCGAACGTGGAAGAATTCGACATTCGCTACTTCGAGGCGACAGCTCCAGAACAGGGAATCGTGCATGTGGTCGGGCCGGAGCAGGGCTTCACGCTTCCGGGAACCACCGTGGTTTGCGGAGACAGCCACACGGCATCGCATGGTGCGCTCGGCGCCCTCGCCTTCGGCATCGGCACCAGCGAAGTCGAGCATGTACTCGCGACTCAAACGCTCCAGTTGAAGCAGAGCAAGACCTTGGAGATCAGGGTCGACGGGAAGCTCGGGTTCGGTGTGTCGCCGAAGGACCTGATCCTCGCGATCATCGGCCGGATTGGCGCCGCCGGCGGCAACGGGCACGTCATCGAGTATCGCGGTAGTACATTTGAAGCGATGAGCATCGAAGGGCGCTTGACGGTCGCGAACATGTCGATTGAAGCTGGAGCTCGCTCTGGCCTGTTCGCGCCCGATGAGAAGACGTTCGCCTATCTGAAGGGCAGGCCGCTCGCGCCGCAAGGCAAAGCATGGGACGAGGCGGTGGAGCACTGGCGCTCGCTTGCGACCGACGAGGGCGCGGAGTTCGATTGCTCGGTAGTGCTCGATGCTACGGACATCGCACCCACCGTCACCTGGGGCACCAGCCCGGAGGATGTTGCGCCAATAACGGGCCGGGTCCCGGATCCTGAAAGTTTTACCGATCAATCCAAGCGGGAAGCTGTGCAAAGCTCGCTCGAATATATGGGACTCGAAGCGGGCCAGCGTCTCCAGGACATTGAAATCGAGCATATTTTCATCGGCAGCTGCACTAACAGCCGAATCGAGGATCTGCGCGCAGCCGCTCATGTCATCCGCGGCCGCAAGCGCAGCGACAATGTGAAGCAGGCGCTTGTGGTCCCCGGCTCGGGGTTAGTGAAGCGCCAGGCTGAGGCCGAAGGCTTGGACCGGATTTTCATTGATGCGGGGCTGGAATGGCGCGAGCCCGGTTGCTCGATGTGCCTGGCTATGAACCCAGACAAAGTGCCGGCTGGCGAGCGCTGCGCCTCGACCTCCAACCGCAATTTCCGCGGCCGCCAAGGGCCCGGTGCTCGCACCCACCTGATGTCTCCCGCAATGGCCGCTGCAGCCGCAGTGACGGGCAAGCTGACCGACGTGCGTGACCTCGTCAAAGATGATCTCGGGGAGCTTGCGGCATGACCCCGTTCACTCGCGTCGAAGGCCGCGCCTATCCGCTGGGCCTCAGCAACGTCGACACCGATCTCATAATCCCGGCCGCGCATCTCAAGGTGGTGCGACGGGCCGGTCTCGGCCGCTTTGCATTTGAGACGCTGCGCCGCCAGCCCGGCAACATCTTCGACGATCCCGAATTTGCGGGCGCGCCGATCCTGATTGCCGGCGCGAATTTCGGTTGCGGATCGAGCCGCGAACATGCCGCCTGGGCGCTTGCCGATCTGGGAGTGCGCGCGGTGATCGCGTCCAGCTATTCGGATATTTTTTCAGGGAACGCCTTCAAGAATGGCATCGCAGCCATCACTTTGGATGCAGCTACGGTGGAGCATTTGCTCGATGCCGCGAAACTTCGCCACACCATCTCAGTCGATCTTGAGGAGATGGAGGTCACCACCAACTCCGGCGACCGCTTCGGCTTTGACATGGACCCATTCAGGCGCGAGTGCCTGTTGGGAGGACTCGATGAAATCGGGCTCACCTTGGCCAGCGAAGCGGCGATCCGAAACTATGAATTGAGGACGGGAATATGACGACCCCGCCCGTGAAACAGGGCCTCTACAATCCGGCGAACGAGCGCGACAGCTGCGGCATGGGCTTTGTTGTCCATGTGAAGAACGAGCGGTCCAACGCGCTCATCCAGCAGGGCTTACAGATCCTGATCAATCTCGACCACCGAGGCGCGCGTGGGGCCGACCCGAAGTTGGGCGACGGCTGCGGCTGCCTGATACAGATACCGGACGCGCTGTTCCGCGCCTGGGCGGAGGAGCAACGCGTCACCCTGCCGACCCCCGGCGATTATGCAGTAGCGATGTGTTTCCTTCCCCAGGACGAAGAAGCGCGAGGGGTCGCGAAAGAGCGGTTTGAGCGGTTCGTGCGGATCGAAGGGCAGCTGCTGGTCGGCTGGCGCGACGTTCCGACCGATCCCGAAGGGCTAGCGGACGCCGCCATCAGGCAGATGCCTGTGGTCGCGCAGGCGGTGGTCGCGCGCGGACCCAATGTGAAGGATCAGGATGCGTTCGAGCGCAAGCTTCTTGCGATCCGCAAGCAGACGCAGAATCCACTATCGGATTTGGCCGAGAAGAAGGACCTCCCCGGTCTCGCAGCTTTCTACATTCCGTCCTTCTCCAGCCGCACGCTTGTCTACAAGGGGATGGTGCTGTCGGAGCAGCTCGGCACCTTCTACAAGGACCTGACAAACCCGCTCGTCACGTCTGCGCTGGTCATGGTCCACCAGCGTTTCTCCACCAACACCTTCCCCAGCTGGAAGCTGGCGCACCCCTACCGGTTCATCTGTCATAACGGCGAGATCAACACGGTTCGCGGCAACGTGAACTGGATGAACGCCCGTCGGCGCACGCTGGAATCGCCGCTGCTCGGCGCCGATCTCGACAAGATGTGGCCGCTGATCCCGCATGGTCAGTCCGACACCGCCTCCTTGGACAACGCCCTCGAGCTGCTGATCGCCGGCGGTTATCCGCTCGCGCATGCGATGATGCTTCTGGTTCCAGAAGCCTGGGCCGGAAACGCGCAGATGGATCCGAAGCGCCGCGCCTTCTACGAATATTATGCCGCCTTGATGGAGCCGTGGGACGGACCGGCGGCGATCGCCTTCACTGACGGCCGGCAGATCGGCGCTACGCTGGACCGCAACGGTCTCCGCCCTGCACGCTTTTGCGTCACCGATGACGATCTCGTCATCATGGCCTCGGAATCCGGCGTTCTCCCGATCCCGGAGGAAAAGATCGTCCGCAAGTGGCGGCTGCAGCCGGGCAAGATGCTCCTGATCGATCTGGAGCAGGGCCGCATTGTCGATGACGCCGAGGTCAAATCAACTTTGGCCGAAGCGGCACCATATGGCGATTGGCTGCGCGACACGCAGTTCAATTTGAAGGACCTTCCGGCCGCTGCAGAGCCCAAGACCGTTGCTGACGGCGAGCTTCGCCCGCTCCAGAAAGCATTCGGCTATACCGAAGAGGATCTGAAATATTTCCTCGCGCCGATGGGGGCGAACGGCGACGATCCGGTCGGATCGATGGGCACGGACACGCCGGTCGCCGTCCTCTCCGACAAGCCGCGGCTGCTCTACGATTATTTCAAGCAGAATTTCGCTCAGGTCACGAACCCGCCGATCGACCCGATCCGAGAAAGCCTGGTCATGAGCCTGGTCTCGATGATCGGCCCAAGGCCGAACCTGCTCGGCCATCACGCTGGGACTCACAAGCGGCTCGAGGTGTCGCAGCCGATCCTGTCCAATCAGGACCTCGAGAAGATCCGCTCGATCGAGGAAACGCTCGACGGTGCGTTCAAGACGGTGACTCTCGATGCCACCTGGCCCAAGGGCGGCGACGCTCAGGCGCTGGAAGCCGCCGTCAAGCGGCTGTGCTGGGAAGCGACCGAGGCCGTACTCGCAGATGTCAACGTACTGATCGTCTCCGACCGCGGCACGTCCGACAGCCGGATTCCGATCCCGATGGCGCTCGCCACCGGGGCGGTTCACCACCACCTGATCCGTCAGGGCCTGAGGATGCAGACGGGGCTGGTCGTTGAGACAGGCGAAGCCCGCGAAGTCCACCATATGTGCGTGCTCGCGGGCTACGGCGCCGAGGCGATCAATCCGTGGCTGGCGTTCGACACGATCGGAGCGCTCGCCGGGAATGATCCCGCACGCGCGGAGGCGGCGAAGGAGAAGTACGTCAAGGCGCTCGGAAAGGGCATCCTGAAGGTGATGTCCAAGATGGGCATCTCCACCTATCAGTCCTACTGCGGCGCACAGATCTTCGACTCCATCGGTCTCAGCCAAAAACTCGTGGACACCTATTTCACGGGCACATCCGTCACGATCGACGGCGTTGGACTTGCGGAAATCGCCGATGAGACAGGGCGGCGGCATCGTTCGGCCTTCGCGCCGGAATCCAACCTGCTCGACAGCGGCGGTATGTGGGCGCAGCGCGTGACCGGCGAAGCGCACGCCTGGACGTTCGACAGCATCGCCAACCTGCAGCATGCGGTTCGCGGCGCGATCCCGGAAAAGTACCGGGCGTTCGCTCAGGAGATTAACGAGCAGAGCCGGCGCAAGCTGACTCTCCGCGGGATGCTGGAATTCCGGCCGGCCGCTCAGCCAATCAGCCTGGACGAGGTGGAGCCTGCAAGCGCCATCGTTAAGCGCTTCGTCACCGGAGCAATGAGTTTTGGCTCGATCAGCCGCGAAGCGCATACGACTCTTGCGATTGCGATGAACCGGATCGGTGGAAAATCGAACACCGGAGAGGGTGGAGAAGAACCGGATCGGTTCAAGGCGCTTCCGAACGGCGACCTGATGCGCTCGGCGATCAAGCAGGTCGCCTCGGGCCGCTTCGGTGTCACCGCGGAATATCTGATCAATTCCGACGAGATCCAGATCAAGATCGCACAGGGCGCGAAGCCCGGGGAAGGCGGCCAGCTGCCGGGCCACAAGGTCGACCGCAACATCGCCGCGGTCCGGCACTCGACACCGGGCGTCGGCCTGATCTCGCCGCCGCCGCATCACGACATCTATTCGATCGAGGATCTGGCGCAGCTCATCTTCGATCTTCGTCACGTCAATCCGGCGGCCCGGATTTCGGTGAAGCTGGTTTCGGAGACCGGCGTCGGCACGGTGGCCGCAGGCGTGGCAAAGTGCACTGCCGACCACATCACCATTTCCGGCTATGAGGGCGGGACCGGCGCTTCGCCGCTGACGTCGCTTCTTCACGCCGGGATGCCCTGGGAGATCGGGCTCGCCGAGACCCAGCAGACGCTGGTGCTGAACGACCTTCGCGGCCGGGTAACTCTCCAGGCGGACGGTGGGCTGCGCACCGGCCGCGACGTCGCCATCGCCGCGATCCTTGGCGCCGACGAGTTTGGCTTCGCTACCGCACCGCTGATCGCCGCCGGCTGCATCATGATGCGCAAGTGTCATCTCAACACTTGCCCGGTCGGAATCGCGACTCAGGATCCCGTGCTTCGCGCCCGGTTCACCGGCACTCCGGAGCATGTGATCAACTTCTTCTTCTTCGTCGCCGAAGAGCTGCGCGAGATCATGGCTTCGCTGGGCGTCCGCACGCTCGACGAGATGATCGGGCGTGTCGAGCTGCTTCGCTTTGTCGATCCCACCGATCACTGGAAAGCGAAGGGTGTCGATCTCGACAAGCTGCTCCACCAACCAAAGCACGAGGGGCCGCGCTGTTCGGAGAATTGGCCGCGCCGCGAAGTAAACGCCCCGATCGACGAGCAATTGATCGCACTTCTCGAGAACGGCCCAGCGTCTATCGAAGGGTCGATCGGCAACGTCGACCGTGCCGTCGGTGCCCGACTGTCGGGCGAGATCGCCAAGCGCTACGGTCATGCGGGTCTCCCCGATGGAACACTCAAAGCTGCGCTGACTGGTACTGCCGGGCAAAGCTTCGGCGCCTTCCTTTCGCGGGGAGTCACGCTCGAGCTCGTCGGCGACGCCAACGACTATACCGGCAAGGGCCTGGCAGGCGGGACTCTCATCGCCCGCCCGCCGGAAGGCGCTCCACGTGATGCGAGCGAGAACATCATCGTCGGCAATACCTGCCTCTATGGTGCGATCGCCGGCGAAGCCTATTTCTCGGGCGTCGCCGGTGAGCGGTTCGCCGTACGCAACTCCGGCGCGACGGCAGTGGTCGAAGGCGCAGGAGATCACTGCTGCGAATATATGACCGGCGGCACGGTTGTGGTGCTTGGGCAAATCGGACGCAACTTCGCGGCGGGCATGTCCGGCGGCGTCGCCTATGTGTGGGATCCGGAAGGACAGCTGCAAAGCTCGATCAGCAGCGGCGCAGCGGTCGCTCTCGATCCGGTCGAGGATGACGGCGACCTGCAGGCACTGGTCCAGCGGCACTTCGAGCTGACCGGCAGCAAGCGCGCAGAAAGCCTGCTCGCGGACTGGCGCAAATCCCGCAAGCAGTTCGTCCTGGTGATGCCGCACGAATACCGGCGAGCGCTCGCTGAACTGGAAGCCGAAGGCACGGCGATCGCTGCCGAGTAATGGAAAAATAGATGACCAACCCGACAGGATTTCTGACCATCGACCGCCGCGACCGGACCTACCGGCCGGTCAAGGAGCGCGTCCACGATTACCAGGACGTCGTCGTCCCGCTGCCCGATAGCGAAGTGCGCCGCCAGGCGGAGCGCTGCATGGATTGCGGGGTGCCCTTCTGCCATTCCGGCTGCCCAGTGAACAACCTGATCCCGGAGTGGAACGACCTCGTCTCGCGCGATGATTGGCGCAACGCCCTCGACCGGCTGCACAAGACCAACAACTTCCCGGAATTCACCGGCCGCGTCTGCCCCGCTCCGTGCGAGGCGGCGTGCACGCTCAACATCGACGATAACCCCGTGACGATCAAAACCGTCGAATGCGAGATCATCGACCGCGGCTTTGCCGAAGGTTGGGTGAAGCCGCGCATGGCGCCGCACGGCACCGGCAAGCGCATTGCCGTGGTCGGCTCGGGCCCGGCGGGTCTTGCCTGCGCCCAGCAGCTGGCGCGGATGGGCCATGCGCCGACAGTGTTCGAGAAGGCCGACCGCATCGGCGGGCTGCTTCGCTACGGAATCCCCGATTTCAAGCTCGACAAGAGCCTGATCGACCGCCGCGTCACGCAGATGGAGGCGGAAGGCGTGATCTTCCGGCCCAACATGCACGTCGGGGTCGATGTCTCGATCGACCGAATCCTCGATGATTATCACCTGGTAGTGCTCGCTGGCGGCGCCGAACAGCCGCGTGACCTTCCTATCCAGGGCCGCGAGCTGAGCGGAATTCACTTCGCGATGGAGTATTTGACCCAGTCCAACCGCCGCGTCGCCGGTCTGCCCGAGCAGGGTCAGCCGATCCTCGCCACCGGAAAGCATGTGATCGTCATCGGCGGCGGCGACACCGGCTCCGACTGCATCGGCACGGCTAATCGCCAGGGCGCAGCGTCCGTCACCCAGCTCGAGATCATGCCGCAGCCGCCGATCAAGGAGAACAAGGCGCTCTCCTGGCCGCTGTGGCCGCTGAAGCTGCGCACCTCCTCGTCGCACGAGGAAGGCGTCGAGCGCGAGTTCGCGGTGCTGACGACCGAGTTCGCGGGCAAGGATGGGCAGGTGACCGCGCTCAACTGCGCGCGCGCCGAGTTCGTCGATGGGCCGGATGGGCGCAAAGTCGTTCAGCCCGTTGCCGGCAGTGAATTCGAGCTGAAGGCCGATCTCGTCCTCTTTGCGATGGGCTTCACCGGTCCCCGGCAGGATGGCGCCGTCGCGAGTGCCGGGGTCGAGCTGTCACCGCAGGGCAATGTCAAAGCTGCGACCGACAACTATCACACATCGCGCGACCGTGTCTTCGCCTGCGGGGACATGCGCCGTGGCCAGAGCCTGGTCGTGTGGGCGATCCGCGAAGGCCGCGAATGCGCTGCCGCAGTGGGCGCGTGGCTGGAAGCAGAAGCGAAACAGCCGGAAACAGCTCTGGTCCGGTAAGCCTAAACTCCCGGCACCGGATAGGCGGTGGTGTATTTCATCCGCTCCATGGCGAAACGGGATGTGACGTTCTTAAGCGGAACCTGAGCAATCAGGCTCTGATAGAAATCGTCGTATGCCGCCATGTTGGCGACGCTGATCCGCAGTAGATAATCGACGTCGCCCGCCATCCGGTAAACCTCCATTACCTCGGGCATTCGGGAAAGCACCTCCGCAAATCCGTCCATCCATTCTTTGGAATGGTCGGGGCTCTGAACCTCCACGAAAACGGTGAGATCCAGCCCCAGCGCCTGCGGATCGACGAGCGCGACCCGCTTCTGAATCACGCCGGATTCCTCGAGCTTCTGGATGCGTCGCCAGCACGGCGTCTGCGACAGGTTCACGCGTGCAGCCACCTCCGCGACGGCGAGCGAGGCATCCTCCTGAATGATCGAGAGGATTTTCCGGTCGGTTGAGTCCATCCCAAAGCTCCATCAGAAATTAGAAGTTTCTTGCCCGAATTCGATGCTGCTTTGCAACATCCATGTTATCTTTCGACTGCACGTTGATCCTTGAGTCAACGATGCATAGCTGCGCTCCTCGCAAGGCGTCAGGAGGCTCTGTTTTCAGCTTCCGCAATTAGGTCGGCTTAGAAGAATTTTCCAAGGATCGCAAAATGGCGGATGCAGACGGACCGTTCCATTACCGCACCGGCGCTCCGCTGCACCTCGTCCCGACTCTTGAGCAGATCAGGGGTGAGACTCTCACGGAGCGGTTGCGTTCGGCGGTCGCCGCCATCAATGGCCGGATCGTCTTCACCAACAGCTTCGGGATCGAAGGCCAGTTGCTCGCTCACCACATTTTCACGGAGAAGCTGCCGATCGAGGTGGTGACGCTCGATACTGGACGGCTGTTCCCGGAAACCTACAAGCTTTGGCAGGAAACCGAGGAGCGCTACGGCGTGCGCATCCCGCCGATTTACCCGGACGGCCAGGATCTTTCCGCGCTGGTGGCAGACCAAGGAATCAACGGTTTTTATTATTCGGAGGAAGCGCGGCAGGCGTGCTGCGATGTCCGCAAAGTGCAGCCGCTCGATCGCGCGCTCGAAGGCGCTTCGGCTTGGCTCAGCGGGTTGCGCGCCGACCAGTCCCGGCACCGCGCATCAGTCAAGCTTGCGAGCTGGGATTCCAAGCGCAGCTTGATCAAGTTCGCCCCGCTGTTCGACTGGAGCCGCGATGAGATCGTCGCCGAGTGCGAGAAACTCGGCGTTCCGGTCAACGAACTCCACAGCCAAGGCTATCCCTCGATTGGCTGCCAACCCTGCACTCGGGCGATCGCCGCTGGCGAAGATGAGCGCGCGGGCCGCTGGTGGTGGGAAAGCGACCAAACGAAGGAATGTGGGCTGCACATGGGCGCCGATGGGCGGCTGGTCAGGACCAAGGCTGCATGACCGAGCGGAAGCCGCAACAAACTCCGGCGCGGATCGCGCCGCTTCCCAACCTGCCCTTGTTCCACAAGCTGGCGGGACGGAAAGCGGTTGTGATCGGCACATCGGACGGCGCCGAATGGAAAGCGGAGCTGCTTGCGGCCGCCGGTGCCGAGGTTGTTCGCGTTTGCGGCGGCTGGAGCGCAGACGATTTAACATGCACGGCGATCGCGGTCGCCGATCTTTCAGATCGGAGTGAAGCTCTGCGCTTTATCGAAGCCGCTCACGCAGCGGGCGCGGTGGTCAACATCATCGACCAGACGGACCTCTGCGACGTTCAGTTCGGGACCATCGTCAACCGCTCGCCGGTCGTCATTGGCATTTCCACCGACGGTGCTGCGCCGATGCTCGGCCAGTCGATCCGCGCCCGCATCGAAAGTGTGCTTCCGCTTGGGCTCTCGCGCTGGGCAGAAGCCGCCAAGAGCTGGCGCGTCCGCCTGAAAGAGCGGGTCTCCGGCTTCGGCGATCGCCGCGCATTCTGGGAGCGCTTCGTCGCCACCGTCTGGTATGCGCCTGACCGCGCGCCCACCGAGGCAGATTTCCAGGAATTGATCGAAGCGGCACCGCAAGCGAGAGGCCGGGTGACGCTGGTCGGAGCCGGCCCTGGCGATCCAGAGCTCCTCACGCTGAAAGCGGTGCGTGCGCTGCAGAGCGCGACGGTGATTCTCTACGACGACTTGGTGGGTCCGGATGTGCTCGAGCTCGCCCGGCGCGAGGCCAGACGCATCGCGGTCGGAAAATCGGGCAAAGGTCCATCCTGCAAACAATCCGAAATCAACGAGCGCATCGTCGAGCTCGCGCACGCCGGCGAGAATGTCGTTCGCTTGAAGGGCGGCGATCCGCTCATCTTCGGCCGGGCTACGGAAGAGATCGTCGCCTGCAAAGCCGCCGGTATCGAAGTTTCTCTGATCCCGGGTATTTCCGCGGCTCAAGGAGCGGCCGCCTCGCTCCTTCTGTCGCTGACCGAGCGCCAGCAATCGCGCAGAGTGCAGTTCGTCACCGGTCACGGCGCCGATGGCAGGCTTCCGCGCGATATCGACTGGAGCGCGGTCGCGGACCCCAAAGCGACGACGGTGCTGTATATGGGGCGGCGCACGCTCGACGATTTCGTCCGCAAAGCGCTAGCAGCAGGGCTCGATTCCCAAACTCCCGCGATTGCTATTGCGTCCGCGACACTGCCAGAGCAGAGCCACATCGGCGGCCGCATTGCTGACATCGCCGGCCGCGCCGCCGATCTGCCGGAGGACGCGCCCGTAATCGTCATCATCGGCTGGATCGGCCGCGAACTGGCCGGCAAGTCCAACGTCCTTCCCTTCACGAAAGCTGCATCATGAACGCCCGTCCTGAATTCGCGCCGCTGATTGCGACCGACGAGGGCACGCTCACGCCCGAGCAATGGGCCCACGTCGAGGCGCTTGGACTTACCGTTTCGGCGGAGCAGGCGCGGTGGATCAGCGGTTATTTCGCTGGTTTGGACGCCGGCCTCGCTCGCCTCGGCGGCGGTGGCGCTGCTCCTGCAGCGGCGCCTCAGGGCCGGACATTGACCATCCTTTACGGCACCGAGACCGGCAACGGACGCGCGCTTGCCAAGGATTTCGCCGAAGCTGCAGCTAAGCGCGGGCTCGCACCAAAGATCGCCGACATGGCGGACTATAAGGTCCGCAGCCTGAAGGACGAGCAGGACCTGCTCGTCATCGTCAGCACACACGGGGAAGGCGATCCGCCAGAATCCGCTCGCGCCTTCTTCGAATTCGTCGAAGGCACGCGCGCGCCGAAGCTCGCCGGAGTCCGCTATTCGGTATTGGCGCTCGGGGATTCGACCTACGAATTTTATTGCGAGGCCGGAAAGCGAATTGATCGGCGCTTCCAAGAGCTTGGCGCTGAGCCGCTCAACGATCGGGTCGACTGCGACGTTGATTATGATGAACCCGCCGCCGGGTGGTCTGAAGCGTTGGTTGAAAAGCTGGCCGCCGATGTGGAAGCCGCGCCTGCGCGTGTCGTTTCGCTGCGCCCGGTGTCTAACGCTGCCCCTGTCCATGACAAGCGCAACCCGTTCCCGGCGACGGTTCTCGAGAACATCGCGATCGTCAGCCGCCATTCGAGCAAGGAAACGCGGCACGTCGAGCTGGATCTGTCCGGCTCCGGCTTGAAGTATGAGCCCGGCGATGCGCTCGGGCTTGTTCCAACGAACGATCCGGCGGTGGTCGAGCAACTGCTTCAGGCGACCGGCCTTTCGGCCGATGCAGATGTGACCGTTAAGAGTGAAACGGTGGCGCTTGCGGAAGCGCTCACAACCCGGTTCGAGATCACGATCGGAAGCCCCCGCTTTGTCGAGCAATGGGCAAGGCTTTCAGGATCTGCCGAGCTCCAGGCGCTGATCACTGCCGATGCCGCCGAGCGCGTGCGCTATCTCGAGCAGAATCACATCAGCGATATCATTCGCCGATTCCCGGTCACCGGGATTGAGGCCGATGCTTTGCTCGCGGGGCTTCGCCCGCTTCAACCGCGGCTCTACTCGATTGCATCGAGCCAGGCCGCGGTGGACGAAGAAGCCCATCTCACCGTGGCGCCTGTCCGCTACGATCTGCACGGCAGTGCGCGCGGAGGAGTCGCTTCGACCCAGATCGCCGATCGTCTCCAGATGGGCGATACGGTTCCGGTCTATATCCAGGAAAATCCGCACTTCCGCCTTCCCGGCGACGATGTCCCGATCATCATGGTCGGCCCGGGTACTGGCGTCGCGCCGTTCCGCGCATTCTTGCAGGAGCGGGAGGCCCGCGCCGCCGCCGGCCGGTCGTGGCTGTTTTTCGGCGAGCGCAATCGCCGCAGCGATTTCCTCTATCAAATCGAGTGGCAGCAGTGGCTGAAGGACGGTGTGCTCAGTCACCTCGACGTCGCATTCTCGCGAGACACGGCCGAGAAGGTCTACGTCCAGCACCGCATGCTTGAGCAATCGCGCGAACTCTACGCGTGGCTTGAAGAGGGCGCGCATTTCTATGTGTGCGGCGACGAGAAGGCGATGTCGCGCGATGTACACGAAGCGCTTCTTCAGGTGATCCAAACCGAGGGCGGGCACTCGCGCGAAGCCGCCGAGGAATATGTCCGGCGTCTTTCGACCGAGCATCGCTACCAAAAAGACGTATACTGAGTATCCTCATGGTCGACCGCAGCACGGACATCTCGCAGCCGCTCGAGCGGCTGTCTCCTGACGAGACTCTAAAAGCCTCCAGCCAGTATCTGCGCGGGAACATCGCGCTCGATCTTCTGGACCGGATCACCGGCAGCGTGACCTTCGAGAGCAACAAGCTCATGAAGTTCCACGGTATTTACCAGCAGGACGACCGCGACATCCGCGAGGAGCGCCGCAAGCAAAAGCTGGAGCCGGCCTATACCTTCATGGTGCGCGTCCGCCTCCCCGGCGGCGTCTGCACGACCGAGCAGTGGCTGAAGATCGACGAGCTGGCGCAGCAGCATGGCGGCAACACCATCCGGCTGACCACGCGCCAGACTTTCCAGTTTCACTGGGTAGTGAAGGAAGATATCCGGCCGACGATCCAGGGGCTGCACGAGGTGCTGCTCGATACGATCGCGGCCTGTGGTGACGATTCGCGCGGCGTGATGGCCACCTCCGATCCCGCAGATTCAGCAGTTCACGCCGAAGTCGCGGCGCTTGCAAAGCAGGTCAGCGATCACGTGATTCCCAAAACCAACGCGTACCACGAGATATGGTACGGCAAGGAACGGGTGGCGACGTCAGAGAAGGAGGAACCCTTCTACGGCCCCACCTACATGCCGCGGAAGTTCAAGATCGCATTCGCGGTCCCGCCTTCGAACGATATTGACATCTACACCCAGGACCTGGGCTTCATCGCCATCGTCGGGCCGGACGGGATTGAGGGTTTCAACGTCACGATCGGTGGCGGCATGGGCCGGACGGATAACGAGCCGAACACCTATCCGCGCCTGGCGGACCTGATCGGTTTCATCCCCAAGCACCGGCTGATCGAATGTGCCGACGCGGTGATGAGCGTCCAGCGCGACTACGGAAACCGCGCCGAACGGCCGCGCGCGCGCTTCAAGTACACGATCGACGACAAGGGCCTCGACTGGATCAAAACGGAAATCGAGACCCGAATGGGTGAGCCGTTCGCGGCGGCGCGGCCGTTCGAATTCACGTCGAACGGAGACAGCTTCGGCTGGCGCAAAACTGATCGGGGCGATTTCAACTACACGCTATTCATTCAGAACGGCCGCGTCTCCGATTTCCCCGGTCGCTCGATCATGAGTGGCCTCCGCGCGATCGCCAAGGTGCACAAGGGCAAGTTCCGGCTGACTCCGAACCAGAATCTGATCATCGCCGGTGTCGCGGCAGAAGATCGGCCGCGAGTCGAAGCGCTGCTCGCTGAGCACGGCCTCGACGAGAGCAACAGCGGAAGCGCGCTACGGCTGAATTCCATTGCCTGCGTCGCCTTCCCGACCTGCCCCCTGGCAATGGCCGAGGCCGAGCGATACCTCCCCGATCTGATAACGAAGATCGACGCTATGATCGATGCGAACGGGCTTTCTGGCGAGCCGATCACCATCCGCATGAGCGGCTGCCCCAACGGCTGCTCGCGCCCCTATGTGGCCGAGATCGCGCTGACCGGCCGAGCACCGGGCAAGTATGATCTCTGGCTTGGCGGAGGTTTCCACGGGGAACGCCTGTCGTACCTCGCGGCCGAGAATATCGGCGAGGAGCGAATCCTCGAGATCCTGTCGGAGAAGCTCTCGAATTACGCGAAGGAGCGGCAGCCCGGCGAACGATTTGGCGATTTCGTCACGCGCTCGCGCGAGTTGGTTCCTGCCGAATAGTCGCGGCCTTCATTTCCGCGACGAACGTCCGGACCGCATCGGGTCCTTGCCTGACCAGTTTGACGATGGCGGAGCCCGAAATCACTCCCGCCGCGCCGCTTTGGAGCGCCTGCCGTACATGTTCTGGCGTCGAAATCCCGAAGCCGAGCACCACGGGCGGCGCTTTCAGCGCTTTGAGCTGCGACAACAAAATATCGTGTTCCAGCGCAAGATCGTCCCGAACGCCCGTCACCCCCGCGCGGGCGACGCAATAGGTGTAGCCGGAGCACAGCCGAGCGATCTTCGTCAGTGTCTGCCCAGGCGTGTTGGGGGCAGCGATCAGGATCAGGTCGAGCCCCGCCTCTTGTGCGCTTTGGGCGAACGGTTCAGCTTCTAGTGATGGCACATCGGCGACGAGGATGCTGTCCACTCCCGCCTCGGCAGCACCGGCGCAGAAACGGTCTCGCCCACGAGCGGTCAGCAGGTTCGCGTAGGTCAGAATTCCGACCGGTACGTCCGAGTACCGCTGCCGGAATTCACGAAGCAGTCTGAAGCAATCGTCGACCCGAGTTCCCGCCTTGAGCGCTCGGACCGCCGCTTCCTGAATCACTGGCCCGTCCGCTACCGGATCCGAGAAGGGTATTCCGACCTCGATCATGTCGGCCCCGCCTTCGACCAAGGCGTCGAGCAATCGCGCGCTGGTTTCGAGGTCGGGATCGCCGAGCATCAGGAAGGCGCCGAACGCGCCCTCCCCTCGCGCGGCGAGCCGCTCGAACATGGTCTTATAGCGGCTCAAAGCTTCTCTCCGAGTAAGGCTTGCGCCTGTACTGCATCCTTGTCGCCCCGTCCCGAGATGTTGACGACCAGCACCGTCTCCTCCTCCGCGTCGCTGGCCATCTTCAATGCATGGGCCAGTGCATGGCAGGACTCGAACGCGGCAATAATCCCCTCCCCTCGCGCAAGCTTTACGAAGGCATCCAACGCCTCATCGTCCATCACTCCGACATAATCGGCGCGGCCGATGTCCTTGAGGTGCACATGCTCCGGCCCGACGGCGGGATAATCCAAGCCCGCAGACATAGACCACGTGTCATTCACCTGGCCATCTGAATCCTGGAGTACCAATGTCTCGGCGCCATGCAGGATTCCGTGCGTGCCCCGAAGGATCGTCGCGCCATGCTCATCACCATTGAGGCCCTTGCCCGCGGGCTCGACACCGATCAACGCCACTTCCTCGTCGGGCACGAAGTCGCTGAAGATGCCGATTGCGTTTGATCCGCCGCCAACGCAGGCGATGACCGCATCTGGGAGCCGCCCTTCTGCCTCGAGCACCTGCGCGCGCGCCTCGCGGCCGATGACCCGCTGGAACTGCCGGACCATGGTCGGGAAGGGATGCGGCCCCGCGGCCGTGCCGAGAAGATAGTGCGTGTCCTTGAAGCTCGCGGTCCAGTCGCGGAGCGCCTCGTTGATGGCGTCCTTGAGCGTTCGCCCGCCGCTTTCCACCGGCACCACTTCGGCGCCCATCAGCTGCATTCGGAAGACGTTGAGCTTCTGCCGCTCGACATCCTCTGCGCCCATGTAAATGCGGGTAGGCAGACTGAAGAGCGCGCCGACGATCGCCGTTGCAACGCCGTGCTGCCCGGCTCCCGTCTCGGCGATCAGCCTCGTTTTGCCCATGCGCTTGGCGAGCAAAGCCTGGCCGAGCACCTGGTTGGTCTTGTGCGCACCGCCATGGAGCAGATCCTCGCGCTTCAGGTAGATCCGCGCTCGCTCGTTACCGAGATTGCGGCAGAGCGTCAGTGGCGTCGGGCGGCCCGCGTATGTGGCAAGGAGCTCATTCAGCTCCGCCTGAAACGCCGCATCCTGCTCGGCCTCGAGGAACGCGCTCTCGAGCTGCTCGAGCGCCGGCACCAGGATTTCGGGAACATAGCAGCCCCCGAAGCGGCCAAAGCGGCCATCCATCAGCATCAGCCAGCCCTCCGATCTGCAATGCGTAACGATCCGAACAATGCCCTCACCTTTTCGGGATCCTTGCGGCCCGGCTCGGCTTCGACGCCCGAGCTCACATCAATCCCATAGGCGCCCACCCGCTGCGCGTCGCGCGCATTCGCCGGACCGATGCCACCAGCCAGGAACGCGCTCGGCAATTGGGCCCGTCCTGACACTTTGCCCCAGTCGAACACCTTTCCGGTCCCGCCGCTGCGGCCGCTCGCGCGCGCGTCGTAGAGGATGCGGTCTGCGCCTTCGCGCTCCTCCTCGGGTTCGTCCCCGACCGCGCAGGCTGCCCAGATTTCTTTGGCGATACCGCGAAATGCGCTGACGTTTTCACTCCCGTGCAGCTGCACCACATCGAGCCCCAGCTGGTCAGTGGTCGCTGCGACAAACTCCGGCGCCTGATCCTGGAAAACGCCGACCGCCTCCACACCCTTGGCTCGTGCAAGGTCAGCGATTTCATCGGCTGCTTCGGCCGCCTTTCGCGGGCTTCGCTCTGCGAAGATCATTCCGATATGCGTTGCGCCGACATCGGCGGCGAGCGCCGCATCATCGGCGCTCGTCATGCCACAGATCTTCACTCGCCCGTACACCAGCGCCCGCGCGGCCTCGGCAATATTATCCGACGCCATCAGCGAAGAACCGACCAGGAATGCATCGGCTCTTGGTCCGAGCCGCTCCACGTCCGCTCGCTCGCGAATGCCGGATTCGCTGACGAGCACTCGGTCCTGCGGCACCAGCGGAGCCAGTCGTTCTGTCACCGCGAGATCGGTCTTGAGAGTTTTCAGGTCCCGATTATTGATTCCGACGATCTCCGCGCCGAGCGCCAGCGCGCGCTTCAGCTCTGCCTCGTCATGTGTCTCGACCAGCACGTCCATTCCGAGCCGCCGCGCCTCCGCCATGATTGAGGCGATCTCTTCGTCGGCAAGCGCCGCAACAATCGCCAGAACCGCGTCCGCCCCATGCGCCCGCGCTTCGGTGACCTGGCGCGGATCGACGACAAAGTCCTTGGCGAGGATCGGCCCGTCGAACACCGAACGCACAGTCCGCAGGTCATCCAGCGATCCATTGAAGTACGGCGCGTCTGTCAGCACGCTGATGGCATCGGCGATAGGCCCATAGGCTCGCACGGCATCGGGAACCGCAACGCCGCTCCTGTGTCCCGACGGCGAAGCTTTCTTCACTTCCATGATGAAGCGCGTGCCTTGCCGCGACAGCGCACCTTTGAGACTGCGCTTCGTCGGTTCCGGATCGAAGCTGACGCCGTTCAGCCGAGCGGCAACATCCCGGCGCTTGCGGGCGATGATTTCGCCGAGAACGCCGTCAACCATTGCTGGCCTCGATGAAGCTATCGAGCACCGCGCCCGCTTGGCCTGACAGAAGCGCGTCGCGCGCCTGATCCGCCGCTTCTCGCAAACCCGCTGCCAAACCGGCAGTCCAAAGCAGCGCCGCCGCGTTGATTATCGTAATGTCCTGTTCGGCCTTGTTACCGCCGCCGTGAAGCAGCGCCTTAAAGCGCACTGCATTCTCCTCAACGTCAGCACCGGTTACGCCGGTCAAGGGCGCGCGTTCGAGCCCGGCGTCCTCCGGCGTGATCGTGATTTCGGTGATCTCGCCATCCGACAGCCGCATCGCTCGCGTTTCGGCGTGAAGTGCCACCTCGTCCAACCCTGATCCGTGCACCACGAGCGCTTCTTGCACACCCATCGCATCGAGCGTCTGCGCGATGCGTCGGAGCATCTTCGGATCGGCAACTCCAAGCAGCTGCACCGGCGGCCGCGCCGGATTGATGCAGGGCCCCAGCAGATTCATCACCGTTCGCACTTGAAGCTGCCGCCGCACCAGCGCCGCATGTTTCATACCGGGGTGGTAGGCGGGCGCGAACAGGAAGCAGAAGCCGGTCTCATCGAGCACTCGGCGCGCGCGTTCGGGATCCAATTCGATTTTCCCTCCGAGCGCCTCCAGTACGTCTGCCGACCCGCATTTGGAGCTGATGCTGCGGTTGCCGTGCTTTGCTACGGGTAAGCCGGCGGCGGCCGCCACGAAAGCAACCGCGGTCGATACATTGATCAGCCCCGATCCGTCGCCGCCGGTCCCGCAGCAGTCGGCGAAGAGATAATCGGGCCGGTCGAACGGAGTTGCAGCGGCGAACAGGCCGCGCGCCGCCCCGATCATCTCCTCGGCCGTCTCACCCTTCATCCGAAGCGCAATGAGCATTGCTGCAGTTTCGGCGGGCTCGAGTCGGCCGAGCACCAGCCTCTCGAACAGATGCTCGGCGTCTGCCGCCGTTAAGTCCTCACCGCTCAAAAGCCGCGGCAGCGGGTTGGGCACGGGCCCGGCATCGGCGACTGGGCGTCGCACAGGCTCGTCGGGTTCGCTCGTGTGTTTCAAGTCAGGTCCTCGGGCAAAGAAAAGCCCGCCGTTGGGCGGGCCGATGGTTGGATGGGAGTTTCGGTTACGAGCTCACCAGCCGCGCCATCGCGCCGCGAGAATCGACCCACGCCACCAGCCGCCGAAGATGCGAATGTTCGCCACGCACGGCCGAATCGCGTTTGGGATACATTTTGTCAAGCGGCGGATTGACTGGCGGGCGGCTGCGCTGATACTTGTGCGTCCGCAATGACGACATTTGTTCGCACCGCTGGTCTTTGGTGGCGCTGGTCTCCAGCCCTTGCCGCGGCGCGCGCCACGAACGGATAGTCGGACCAGCCAACAGCGTCTCGACAAAGTTCTTCAAGCCCGCCGCAACCCGGCGGGTTTTTTGTTATTCAGCGCACAGGAATTGAAACATGATCATCGTTCTCAGACCCGACGCCCCGGCCGACAGTGCCGAGCGTATCCTCGCCCGGATTTCCGATGCTGGCTTGCAGCCGCTGCACATGCCGGGAAGCGAGCGCGTTGTCCTTGGAGCCCTCGGCGACGAGCGCGTGCTCGCGGAGCTGGCGCTCGATAGCGATCCCGACGTGGAATCGGTGAAGCCGATCCTTGCCCCCTACAAGCTGGTCAGCCGGGAGATGCATCCCCACGATACGGTCGTCGATGTCGGGGGAGTGCAGGTCGGCGGAAACCGGTTCGTAGTGGTCGGAGGCCCTTGCGCGGTGGAGACTCGCGAGCAGCTCCTCGCCAGCGGCCGTGCCGCCAAAGATGCAGGAGCGACGATCCTCCGTGCCGGTGCCTACAAGCCGCGCACCAGCCCCTACAGCTTCAGCGGCCACGGCCCTTCGGCCCTCACTTTGCTCCGCGAAGTGGCCGACGAGCTTCAGATGCCGTTCGTGACCGAAGTGATGGACACTGCCGACCTCGATTTAGTCGCCGAGCACGCCGATGCAGTGCAGGTCGGCGCTCGCAACATGCACAATTTCGCCCTGCTTCGGGCGGTCGGCGGGTGCGGCAAGCCGGTGGTTCTGAAGCGCGGCCTTTCCGCCACCATCGAAGAGCTTCTGCTTGCGGCCGAATATATCCTCGGCAGCGGCAACGAGCAGGTAATCCTGTGCGAACGGGGAATCCGCACCTTCGAAACGGCTACGCGGAATACGCTCGACCTTAACGCCGTGCCCTACATCAAACGCAAGTCGCACCTGCCGGTACTGGTCGATCCTTCGCACGGGACCGGCGTTCGCGACCTGGTGACCCCGATGGCGCTTGCAGCGGCGGCCTGTGGAGCCGACGGCATCATGGTCGAGGTTCACGAAAACCCGCCGGCTGCGCTCTCCGACGGAGCCCAATCGCTTTACCCGGATCAGTTCGCGGAAATGGTCCAGGCTCTGCGGCCTGTTGCGCAGGCCGTGGGACGGTCGCTGTGATGCACGGGCGTGTTTCCGCTACAGCCGGGAAGGTCGTGCAGCGCCGGCTCAGCCGCCGAATCGACCCGCTCGATCTCTACGAAGCGCTGAGCGAGGCTGGCACCGTTCCCGACACGGCGCTCTTTGAGGCACCAGACGGCAGTACCCTCGTCATGGCGCACGCAGCTGTGCGTGCGGAGTGCAGAGGGGGCGCAGTCGCTCTCCACGCGCTGTCGGCGAACGGACGCGCGCTTCTCCATACCCTGGAATCAATCTCGGCTGGATTTGTGAAAGGCACGAGCGAATACCGGCTCGATCTCCTCTTTCCCGAACCGACGACTCTCGATGCTGAGGAGAGGCTGCTTGCTCCAGCGCCCCTTCACGCGCTTCGAGGATTGCTGGAAAGCGCGGGGGTTCGCGGGGCCGACGAACCGTTCGGAGCTTTGGTCCTTGGAGTCGTCGCATTCGACCAGGCAACGTTCGGCGAAGATATGGTCGAAAATCCCGAGGATCCGACCGGCTTTCCTGATTACGTTTTCTGGGTTCCGGATTCGCTTGTTGTGTTTGCGCCGGGTTCCCCACCGCGCCTGATTTGCACCGCCTTTGCGGAGCGCGATCAGAGCGCCGAGCACAATGTCAACGACGCTGTCAGCCGCCTCGAAAAGCTGGTCGAAGCCTGCCAGCAGCTGAAGCCGGCAGCTCGTAAACCCATCGCGCCGGTTCCCCCAGTCGATGTGGCAGTCGATCTTTCCGACGCCGAGTATATGGATGTCGTCGTCCGGATGAAGGAGCGTATCGCAGCGGGAGACGTCTACCAGATCGTGCCGTCGCGCACCTTCTCGATGCCCTGCTCCGCTCCCCTTTCCGCTTTCGCGGCGCTTCGCTCGTTCGAGCCGGCCGGCTACCACTTCTTCGTTCGCGGGCCCGACTTCACCTTGTTCGGCGCCTCTCCGGAAACCTCTGTCCGGATCACCGGCGAGACGGTCGAGGTGAAGCCGATCGCGGGCACTAGGCCTCGAGGAACCAGCGACGACGAGGACAGCCGCTATGAAGCCGAAATGCGGCTTGATGGCAAAGAGCTGGCCGAACACATGATGCTCGTCGATCTAGCGCGAAACGACGTCGCCCGGGTGAGCGAACCCGGAACCCGCAAGGTACCGCAGCTGCTGACCGTCGAACGCTATTCGCGCGTGATGCACCTGGTATCGTCAGTGACAGGTAAGTTGGCGGAGCGGTTCGACGCCTTCGATGCCCTCGCCGCCTGCCTCAACGTCGGCACGCTGAGCGGCGCGCCGAAGATTCGCGCGACGCAGATCCTGCGGGCAACGGAAAAGACCCGCCGCGGCCCCTATGGCGGTGCGATCGGCTGGATCAACGCGGCCGGGGACATGGACACCTCCGTCGTCATCCGCTCGGCGCTGGTGAAAGACGGCACTGCATTCGTCCGCGCCGGCGCGGGAATCGTCCATGATTCCGATCCCGAAGCGGAAGCTGACGAGACTCGGCGGAAAGCATCCTCCCTCCTCTCCATCCTCGCCGCCGCAAATCGGGAGCAGGAACAATGAGCAAACGTGAAATCCTGCTGATCGACAATCTCGACAGCTTCTCGTTCAACCTGGTCGAGAGCTTCCAACGGCTGGGCTGCACTGGACAGACTCTGCGCAACAGCGTCGCCGCCGCCGACGCGCTGGAGATCGCCGAACAGCGCAAGGCGGTGATCGTCTTGTCACCCGGTCCGGGAAAGCCGGAGGACGCCGGCTGCTGCATGGAGCTGATCGCACTCGCAAAAGGACGAGTCCCGGTCCTCGGCATCTGCCTCGGGCATCAGGCAATTGTGAAGGAAGCCGGCGGGACCGTCTGCCGGGCACCTGAGCCAGTCCACGGCAAAACCAGCCTGCTGGAGCATGACGGCCGCAGCGCCTTCGAAGGGCTGCCGAATCCGGTCCGCGTCGGCCGCTACCATTCGCTTTGCACGCGGCAGCTCCCCAACCGCTTCATCGTCCACGCGCACATCGACGGAATGGCGATGGGGATCAGCGATCCGGATGCGATGCAGACCGGAATCCAATTCCACCCGGAATCGATCCTGACGACCCATGGGGATCGGATGCTGGCGAACGTTCTGGACCAGGCATTCGCGCCCGCGTAGGGCGAAGGCGTGACCGCCGAACTCGTCGATTTCGCACTGAAGCTCGCTGCTGCCGCGCGAGTGGAGACGCTGCCCCGCTGGCGCAATGGCGTTGCTGCGGAGCACAAGGGCGATGGTGCGTTCGATCCGGTCACCGACGCTGACCGCGAGGCGGAACGCGTAATGCGGTCGCTGATCGAGCAGCACTTTCCTGATCACGGAGTCAGCGGCGAGGAGTTCGGTGAGACCGGGGGAACCTCGTCCTTCATCTGGTCGCTCGACCCGGTTGACGGGACCCGCTCGTTCATGTGCCGGCTTCCCACCTGGACCACGCTGATCGCACTTCTCGAACAGAACGTGCCGATCCTCGGGGTCATTGACGCTCCAGTACTTGGGGAGACCTATGTCGGCAGCGGTGAAGGCAGCTGGCTCTACGGGGACGAAAATAACCTGGAGGTCCGGACCAGCGGCTGCACCAGGCTGGCCGATGCGCGCCTGTCGACCACCGATCCTTACCTTTTCAACGAGCCACACCCGTTCGAGCGCATTCGCGAGCGGGTGAAGGTCACTCGCTACGGACATGACGGCTATGCTTACGCGTGTGTCGCCGCGGGAACGCTGGATCTGGTGATCGAGAGCGGTCTCAAGCCGCACGATTACAACGCATTGATCCCCGTCGTCCGGGGAGCCGGTGGCCATATTGGCGATTGGCAGGGCGGAGCGGATTTCGTCGCCGGACAGGTGATCGCGGCGGCAACCCGCGATCTTTACGACGAGGCGGTCGCGCTTCTTTCTGAATGACGGCTCTTCAGCACCTTCACCACCTCGTCCCAGCCAAAGTCTCGCACCTCCATCAACACCGCAATGTGATAGAGAAGGTCGGCGACCTCCTCGGCGCATCCGTTCGCGTCGCGAGTGACTGCACCCAGCGCGACCTCCGTCCCTTCCTCGCCGATCTTCTGAGCAATCCGCTCGACGCCGCGATCGATCAGCTTGCGCGTGTAGCTGCTCTCATCGCCTGAGGCGGCGCGTTCGGCAACGATCCGGGATAGCTCGGACAGCCAGCCCGGTCCCTCCGGTTCGCCGCCGAAGCAGCTGGTGGTGCCGAGGTGGCAGGTTGGACCCACCGGCTCAGCGAGCATCAGCAGCGCATCGCCATCGCAATCCTCATGCACCGATACGAGCCGAAGCACGTTGCCGCTGCTCTCGCCCTTCTGCCAAAGCCGCTGCTTGGATCGACTGAAGAAGGTGACGAGCCCGCTCGCAAGGGTCGCCTTCAACGCCTCGCGATCCATATAGCCGAGCATGAGCAGCC
>Ga0207640_10000321_pt1 | contig 32047 bp, 26 predicted proteins | sample KBSCornC42_FD_184300 | JGI IMG/M metagenome (GOLD analysis project Ga0207640, IMG submission 184300) | Corn rhizosphere microbial communities from Kellogg Biological Station, Michigan, USA - KBS Corn C4-2 (SPAdes) (version 2) | ecosystem: Host-associated > Plants > Roots > Rhizosphere > Soil ... | reverse complement strand
TTTAGGCGAACGCGCTCAGCCTGATACCCGATGACATCGCCGCGGCGGCGCAGGAGGCCAACCCGGAGTCGTTTGAGCTGATTCCCCAGATAGAGGAATACCCGGCGTCCTTCGAGCGGCTTCTCAACGCCTACTCGGCAACCGACAACCCGGTCTACCTCGAAGACCTCCTCCTGCTCTGCTCCCCGCGAGAGGACGAAGGTGGGCGCGAGGGCGCGAGGCGAACAAACGACCTCGCCCTGGTGCTCAACAAGTACGGGCAGGTCAATTTCATCCCGACCTCGGTTGCGGCGGCGCTGCGCACCCAAGAAGCCGCGATCGAGATGATCGACCCAAGCGACCCCTCCTGGTCCCGGTACAGGGCCAACGCCGCCGCCTACCGCGTTTCCTGGCTGAGCCAGACTGGAGCCTCGTTCCGAAAGGAAATCGAGGAGATCCGCGAGCTGCTCCCGCCCCTACCCTTCGAATCGAAGCTCGAGAGCGTCGAGGGCATTGCCGATGCCTATGTCACCAGGGCGATGGCGGAGCTCGCGACCGCCCTGCACGAATCGGCCTCCGACGATGGCGAGGCTCTGGCCAACGCGCTGGAAGCAACTGAGGTCGCCGAGCGCCTGCTCAGATCTCAGGGCGGGTGGCATGACCCGGACGACCTCGCCGTCTGCGCCGCCTGCATACGCCTCCTCGACTGCGCGCGCCGCGACGAGGCATTGGAAGACGGCGACCTCGCCCTCCTGGTGCGGGCACTCGCCACGCCACGAGCGTTCGACGGGGCAATCGACGTCGCGATCAGCACCTCCGAGCTGCTGATCGACTCACACCCTGCAACCCGGCCACAGCTGCGCCGTTCCATACAGGCTGCAGCCCGCTCGACCAGGCCTCAGGCGGGCGAGCAGGTCGGCCGCACCTTTCGGCTCTACGGCCTGCTGACCCGCTTGGCACTGGTCGAGGGCGACGTGATGCAGGGGGATGCCGAGCGGGCTCTCGTGCTCGACTATCTCAACATGCTGCTCAACCTGGGCGGTCATGTGGCGCTGCGCGAGCCACGGCGGGAACTCGGCAACCGTGGCCTCCGGGCCGCCGTAGCCATCCAGCGCGAGGCGGCGCTTCAATTTGCCAAGGCCGGGCTGCCTGAGATCGCCGCGGTGCTCTGCGAGACCTCTGCCGGGATCCTCGCCGGCCACGCGAACGTCGTGACCACCGCCGCCGCGGAGCGTCAGGACCTGATCGAGGCCCAGTTCGTGGCGCCCGCCCGGAGCGCGAGCCTGCTGCTCTTGAGCGGCGAGGATGAGGTCGCAGTCCTCACCCGCGAGCCCGAAGGCAAGTGGAAAGTGGCCGCCCGGCATCCTCAGCGTGCCCTGGCGCCCTTCGAAAGGCTCGATTGGCTGGCCACGGAAGGACCTGGCTCGGTGAGCGCCCTCCGGGCCTGGCTCGATGAGCTCGTACCGGCGTTGGAAGCAATGTTGACGGAGCCGCTCAGGCGCCTCCAGGCACTCTCGCAAGGCCCCGTGCTCTGCTTGCCGACGGGGGCGCTCGGCTCGTTTCCCCTGTCGCTTGTCAGCGCGCTCGACAACAGAGCACAAGCGCCCATGGTCATCGTCCCGGGTCCGATGGCCGACGGTGTCGCCGAGCTGGTTGCCGAACCTTTTCCGCTAAGCCCGAAGGTTGGCGTGATCGCCGGCGCAACGAAGCTGGCGGGCACCGGCGTCATCGACGTCGAGGGCGACGTCGAGGCGATCCGCAGCGCTGGAATCGCTCCCGACGTGATCGACTCGCTCGCGGGAGGGGACGCCGTCGAACGTTTGCGAAGGGCTACGGCAATCCACTTCTGCGGGCACCTGATCCCCAACGGCCCCGATGACACGGCCTTCGTCTTCAGCGACCAAACCATGCTGCCGCTCAGCGCCGTGCGGGATATCCGGCTCGAGCCGACGAAGGTGGTGACGCTGATCTCCTGCTATTCGGGGTTCTGGCCGAGCAGGGCGGCCGAGCAGGTCGAACATGCGGCCGGGGCCTTCCTCGAGGCCGGTGCCGGAACGGTGGTGGCCTGCCTTTGGCCGTCGTTCGACCGGCCCGCCCGACTCTTCACCCAGGCCTTCTACGAGGGAATCGGCGCCGAAAGGTCGATCGCCGATGCGTTCGCCGCCGGGATCCGCGCCATTCGGGAGCAGGGGGGTGACCCGAAGCCCTTCGAACATCCGATCTACTGGGCCGGCTTCACGCTGTTCGCGGGTCCGGGCTCCTGGTGGCGCCACCGCTCGGGACAAGGGGAAGCAGGTGAGTGAGATGGGCTCCAACACGGTCGCGGTGCCCTGGTCCAAGGGCCGGTGGATGGATGCGGCCGAGGCTTTGCTGGAGTTGCGGGCGAACCACCCGTCGTCTGAGTTCAGAGCCCTGATGCAAACGATGCTCGGCAACCAGGGGATGGGGAACCCGGAGGTCGCCAGGCGCATCACCCGCGTCGCCTCACTCGCCGGCTACGCCGACGAAGACCCCGGCGGCGACCGGGTGCGAGCGGAGGCGAGGCGTGCGGACCTGCTGGGGGCGAGCGTGGTCCAGCTCGTCAACGGCTTGGGGCTGACCCGCCAGGCGCTCGACGAAACGGCGTTGCGCCGACACCCGCTCACCGACGCCGAACTGGCCGAAGCGCGCGCGGTCACCTCGGAGGACCTCAGATTCGTCTTCGACTTCGGATACATGGCTCGCTGCGCGGAGCTGATCGCGATCTTCCTGATCGACCTTGCACGCAGCCAGCACCGCTTCGACGATTTCGCAATTGCCCGGTGCATCGCCGACCTGCACATGTCGCTGCCGGAACCGGAGGGGGGAAGGTCCGCCGAGCTCGGACACGTGCTTCTCGACTTCCTCCTCCACGAGCCGTGCATGTCGACCGAGGAACGAGAGTGGCGGGTAGCGGTGGTACCGAAGCTGCGCAGCTGGCTCGCGCCGCAGCTGGAGGCGGGGGCGCTGCCCGATCCCCTTGCCGCCCTATTCGAAGAGGCGGCCTCGATCACCGCCGACTCGCTTGCCATTGACACCCGACCGCGAAATTACGACGCGGAATTCGCCCGGCTGCTGGCCGGGTACCACTCGAGCGGCGACACCGACTCCCTGTCTGACCTCGTCCTCCTCTGCGGCGCCCCGTGTCCCGGCGAGACACCGCAACAGAAAGCAAGGCGGCTCAACCAGCTGGGCGAAACCCTCTACCTCCGAGGCACTCTCACCGATGCCCCTTTTGACCTCTCTCGAGCCTTCGAATCGGAGCTTGAAGCGGTTGACCTACTCGACCCTTCCGACCCGCTGCGACAGCCCTACGTCGCCAACTTGGCTCGCTTCCACCTGGGCTTCCTCATCGCCGGTGAGATCGAGGTCGGCCCCCATGCAGAGAGGATCCGCGAGCGCCTTCCGCCCTTGCCGGAGAAGCCTGAGCTCGCGGGGACCAGGGAAATCGGCATCGCCTACGCAACCCGGGCCGTGCTGGAGCTGGCGGTCGCGCTCGAGTCGGCGGGCGACTCGCCGGAGGCTTGGCGAGATGCTGTGGCGGCCAGCGACGCAGCGATACGTCAGCTGACTCCCCGGGAGAAACGCGATCACTTCGACGAGGTCGCCGCGGTGCGGGCATCGGCGCTGCTGCTCGGAGCGGCCCGCGAGGGTCGAGAGATGGAGGAGGAGGACTTGGCCCGACTTACCGCGGCAATCGACGTACCCGCGCCCCCAGACCGCGCCCGCAGGCTGGCGCTCGGGGTGGTGGAAGAGGCGATCGAGTTTCATCCGGCCGCTTGCCCACCGCTGCGCCGCGCGCTTCGACGGATCGCGGAACCCTCGTTCAAGACCTCGCTGCTGCTGGCTCGCCTCGCCCTCGCGGAGGGGGATCTCGGCGGGCCGCTCGATGCCTGCCATGCGGCTGTCAGGCGGATCGGCGATCTCGTCGCCGGCGCCGGCGACGCCGAGGAAGCCGAAGCCCTGCAACTGCGGCGCGAGGCGGCGGCGCAGTTGCTCGCGGCGGAGAGGCCCGCCATCGCCGCCGCGATCTGGGAGACGGTCCCCGGCGGTCCGCCCCCTCCACCGATCGCGCCGGGGAACGATCGGTGCCGGATCGCCCGCTTGCACCTGCTCGCTGACGGGCGGGAGATCACCGTCCTCGCCAGCCCCCCCGGCGAAGGCTGGACGGTGGTTTCGCGACGGCCGACGGCCGAGCTCGATCGCCTGGCGCCATCCCGGTGGCTGGACGAGGACGCCGCACCGCCGGCGCTTGCCTGGAGGCGGTGGATGACCGAGCTGGCGAGGCCGCTGGCGGCATTGCTGGGCGACGGTCTCGCCCAGCAGTCGGAGATGGCAGCGGGGCCGCTGCTGTGCACGACCATGGGCCTCCCGATCGCGCTCGTCAATTGGGTGCGGCCCGAGATCGACCTCACCTACGCTCAGGTCTGCGGCCCGATCACGGACGGCGTGGCCGAGATGATTGCGACGCCGTTTCCCGACAAGGCCCGAATCACCGTCCTCGCCGGCGCCGACGGCGCGAGCGGCGATGAGACCGCCGCCGATGCGGCGGCGATTCGCGAGGCCGGCTTCGTGCCCGACCTGCTCGGCTCGACGGCCGAGCCCGACCTGCTCGCATCGCTCAGGGAGAGCGATGCGATCCACATCTCGGGCCACCTGCTTCGCCAGGGCAAGGACATCCTGCTTGCCGCAGGAGATCGCTCAGGGATGCTTGCGAGCCACTTTCACGCGCTGCACCTCGATCGGACCAGAGTCGTGACCTTCCTCTCCCCCGCCGGTGGGCTCTCGCCCGGCTCGATGGCGACTGAGGTCACGCGCGTCGCCCGCAAGCTGGTCGCGGCCGGCGCGGACGCAGTCGTCACGTCGCTGGGCCCGACCCTTGCCGGTTCCAGCAAGCTCTTCCTCGACGCTTTCTACCCCGCGCTCGCCCAGGGGGCGTCGATCGCCGATGCGTTCGCCGCCGGCATAACGGCGCTCCGCAGCCACCGAGTCAACGGCATCGCCCCCTTTGGGCATCCGGCTTACTGGGCAGGCATCACGCTGTTCACGGGAACGTCAAGCCAGCGTGGGTGATCCCGCTTTGCCAGGACGGGACAATGCCCCCGGCGGGACTCGAACCCGCGCCGCGCGGCTTAAAAGGCCGCCGCTCTAACCAGCTGAGCTACAGGGGCGAGGTGCCCATGGTAGAGGGCGGCTGACCGAGGCGCCGGGAGCTTCAGGGGAGGTCCGGCAGGCCCTCGTAGGCGGTCGAGGCCTCGGCGTGGGTGCGGCGGGGGATGCGGCCGGCGCGGCGGGCGAGGTGGCCGCCATCGACCCCGCGGCGCAGGGCGGCGGCCATCGCCACCGGGTCGGCGGCGCCGAAGATGGCGCTGGCGGCGAGGACGGCGTCGCAGCCGAGCTCCAGCGCCTGGGCGGCGTCGGAGGCCGTACCGATGCCGGCGTCGAGGATGACGGGGACCTCGGCTCGCTCGGTGATGATCGCGACGTTGTAGGGGTTGCGAATGCCGGCACCGGAGCCGATCGGCGAGCCGAGCGGCATCACCGCGGCGCAGCCCGCCTCTTCGAGGCGACGGGCGAGGATCGGGTCGTCGTTGGTGTAGGGGAGAACGGTGAAGCCATCGCCGACCAGCTGCTCGGCGGCGTCGAGGAGCTCGACCGCGTCGGGGTAGAGCGTGCGGTCGTCGCCGATCACCTCGAGCTTGATCCAGTCCGTCTGGAACGCCTCCCGGGCCAGCTTGGCGGTGCGGACGGCGTCGCGGGCGGTGTAGCAGCCGGCGGTGTTGGGGAGGACGAAGAGGCCTAGGCGCTCGATCACGTCGAGCACCGAGCCCTCCGCCGCGGGATCGATTCGGCGCAGCGCGACGGTGACGATCTCGGTCCCGGCGGCCTGCAGCGCCGACTCCATCTGCTCCAGCGAGCGGAAGCCGCCGGTACCGGCGATCAGGCGTGAGGACCACTGGCGGCCGCCGAGCTCCCAGGTTTCGGCGCCGCCCTGGATCGCCGCCAGCACCTCGACCGCCTGCCCCTCGCGCAGCGGCGTCTGCCCCCAGTCCCCGCGCGGAACGACCTCGCCGTCGAGGGCGACCGCGACGCCGCGGGCCTCCGCGTCGGCACGAGTGGCGCGAACCGCGGCGTCGAGCGTGGCGCCATCCGGCAGCTCGTGCGCCTGCCCGTTGAGCTCGATCCTCATCACGCTACCTCCACCTTGCTCAAGAGATCCGCGACGGTCTGGGCCGCGAGCGGCGCCAGGAGGATGCCGTTGCGGAAGTGGCCAGTGGCGAGGATGAGACCGTCGATCGCGCCGGGACCGACGAACGGGAGATTGTCCGGGGTGCCGGGACGGAGGCCGGAGATCGCGTCGAGCAGCTCCATCTCCGCCACGTCGGGCAGCAGGCGGTAAGCCTCCCGCAGCAGCTCGTGGACGCCCCCGGCAGTTACAGCGGTGTCGAAGCCCATTTCTTCGACGGTGGCGCCGACGATCAGACGGCCGTCGGGGCGCGGCACCAGATAGACGCGCTCGGAGGCGAGGATGTGGCGGGCTGGCGGCTCGCCGTCGCGGCGGCGTAATTCCAGCACCTGGCCTTTGACCGGGCGCACCGGCGGACGGGCCTCCTCGGGAAGCCACTTGGCGGCGCCGGACCAGGCGCCGCTGGCAAGGACAATCGTTTCCGCAAACAGCTCTCGGTCGCGGGTTCGCAACCCGTTTAGCCGCTCGCCTTGGACGACCCCCTCGATGACTTCGGATCCCGTCATCACCTCGACGCCCTTCGCTTGCGCCGCCCTCTGCAGAGCCGCCGTCAACTCCCTTGGATCGACCGCCGCCTCACCGGCGGCGAAGACGCCACCGTGGAACGAGGGCGTCAATCCCGGCTCCAGGTCCCGGCATTTCCGCGGCGGCAGCCACTCCGCCTCGAGATCCAACGAGCGCTGCAGGTCGTGCACCCGCCGCAGTTGCGCCGCCTCGTCGCCGTCGAGGGCGATGTGCATCGCGCCGAGCTGTTCGTAGCCAGTGCTCTCGCCGCTCGCCTCCTCTAGCTCGGCCACGAACTCCGGGTACAGCCGCGCTGCCGCCAGCGTCAGCTCCAGCAGCTCCGGCTCGCCGAAGGTCAGCTCGCCGACCGGCGCCAGCATCCCCGCCGCCACTCCCGTCGCCCCGCAGCCCGGCTCGCCGCGCTCGAGCACCGCCACCCGCGCCCCGCGCTGCGCAAGGCGCCAGGCGCAACTGAGGCCGATGACGCCACCACCCACGATCACCACGTCGAAACTGCGCTTCTCGGTCACTGCGTTGCCTCCGCCGGCATTACCCGGATCAGGTCCAGACGGTCGGTGGCCTCGATGCCACCCTCTCAGCCCTCGCGGGCTCCCGTTTCACCTCCGATGCTACCCGTCCGCCGGAGCGGGCAGACATCCCCAGCCATAATCCCCAGCATGAGCTTGTCGCTGCCCGAGGGAGACGGTCCGCTGCTCCGCGAGCGGCTGCGCACCGCCCGCCTCTATTTCGTCTGCGATGCGCGCCCGGCCGCCGACCTGGAAAGGCTGCTGCGCGCCGCGCTCACCGGCGGCGCCGACATCGTCCAGCTGCGCGAGAAGGAGCTGGGCCGGATGGAGATCGAGCGCGCCGCCCAGACCTTCCGCCGCGTCGCCGACACCTACAGCGCGCTGTTCATCGTCAACGACGATCCCGAGCTGGCGCGGATCTGCGACGCCGATGGCGTCCACGTCGGCCAGGACGACGTCAGCGCCGAGCAGGCGCGGGAGCTGCTCGGGCCCGACGCGATCATCGGCCTCTCGACCCACTCCGAGGAGCAGATCTCGGCCAGCGCCGAGCGCCCGGTCGACTACATAAGCGTGGGCCCGATCTGGGAGACCCCGACGAAGGAGGGGCGCCCGGCGGTTGGGCTCGACCTGATCCGCCACGCAGCCGAGCGGGCGCCGCATCCCTTCTTCGCGATCGGCGGCATCGATCCCGGCAACGCCGGGGAGGTCGTGGGCGCGGGCGCGCAGCGGCTGTGCGCGGTGCGGGCGATCCGCGACGCCGCCGACCCCCAAGCCGCCGCGGCGGCGCTGCGGCAGGCCTTCGCCGGGGCCGAGAGGGGCGTGGCGCCCGGTGGCTGAGGAGCCGGTCAAGCGCAAGCGCCGCGGCGCCAACTCGATGACCCGCGGCTACGCCAAAGCCGAGCAGCGCAACCAGGAAGCGCGAGAGGCGCTCGAGCCGCTGGCCGAGGGCGAGCGTCCGACCGTGGTCACGGTCGGCGCCATCGTCGCCGCCCTGATCGCGCTCTCGATCGTCGCCGGCTACCTCGCCGGGGTCGAGGTCAACGGCGAAAAACCGAAACTGCCGCAGGTGCTGGCGCCGGCGATGATCATGGGGATCATGGCCTGGGGGATGTGGCACGCCCGCTATTGGGCCGTGCTCGGCTTCCAGCTGATCCTCGTCTTCCTCATCTTCAGCGCCTTTTTCGGCCTCGTCGTCGGCGCCTCCAGCGTCGGCCAGATCGGCGGAACGCTGGCGCTGCTCATCGTCGCCGGCACCTTCTTCTACTTCATGGTCAAAGCGATGGCGCGGATCCAGATGCCGACCCGGCTGCCGCGCGAGTAAGCCGAGCGCTCACCTTCTATAGGCTCAGAATCCGGATGGCGGACTCCTTCGACCAGATCGTCATCGGCGGCGGGCCGGGCGGCTACGTCGCCGCGATCAGGGCAGCCCAACTGGGCCAGAAGACGGCTGTCGTCGAGCGCGACAAAGCCGGCGGGCGCTGCCTCAACTACGCCTGCATCCCGGCGAAGACCGTCCTGCGCACGGCCGAGCTCTACCACGACGCCCGCAACAGCGAGAACCTCGGCGTCGTCGGCACCGACGTCAAGCTCGACTGGGAGGCGCTGCAGAAGCGCCGCGAGGAAGTCTCGGCGACCCTCTCGGGGGGCGTCGAAGGGCTCTGGAAGAAAAACAAGATCGAGTTCATCCACGGCGACGGCGCGCTGACCGCAGACGGCAACGTCAAGGTCGGCGACGAGGTCTACGAGGCGAAAGCGGTGACGCTCGCGACCGGGTCGGTGGCGCTGCCGATCCCCGGCGTCGAGTTCGGCGGCCGCGTCCTCGAAACCTGGGGCGCCTGGTCGCTCGCCGAGCGGCCGAGCCGGATCGCCGTCGTCGGCGCCGGCGCCTCTGGGGCCGAGCTCGCCTCCGCCTACGCGCGCTTCGGCACCGAGGTGCTGCTGATCGAGATGCTCGACCAGATCCTCCCCGCCGAGGACCGCGACATGGCCAAAGTCGTCGAACGGGTCTTCAAGCGGCAGGGGATCGAGATCTCCACCGGCACGCCGGTCCAGAACGTCGAAGCCGGCGAGGGCTCGGTCAAGTTCAGCTACGGCGACAACAGCGCCGAGGTCGACTACCTGATGATCGCCGGCGGCCGCGCCCCCGACGTCGAGGGGCTGGGCCTGCAGGAGGCCGGGGTCGAGCTGGAGGAGAACGGCAAGATCAAAGTCGACGAGTTCCAGCGGACGACCAACCAGAAGGTCTTCGCGATCGGCGACATCGTCAACAAGAAGGCGCTCGCCCACAAGGCTTCCGAGGAGGGCGTGATCGCGGTCGAGGCCGCGGCCGGAGTCGAGACCCACCCGGTCGACCAGAACCTCGTCGCCGGCGCCACCTTCTGCCACCCGCAGGTGGCGAGCGTCGGCCTCACCGAGGCGCAGGCGAAAGAGGCCGGACACGAGATCAAGGTCGGCAAGCAGAAAATCGCCGGCGAGGGCGCGGGCACCGTCTACGACGACAAAGACGGCCTCGTCAAGCTCGTCGTGGAGGCCAAATACGGCGAGATCCTCGGCGCCCACGTTGTCGGCAACCGCGCCTGCGACATGATCGCCGAGCTGGTCGCGGTGATGGAGCTGGAGGGCGGCTACCAGGAGCTGGCCCGGACGATCCACCCGCACCCGACGGTCTCCGAGGCGATCCTCGACGCGGCCCGCGCCGTCGACGGCTGGGCCATTCACGCGTAGGCGTGAGCGAGCGCGCCGTCTTCTACTACGACCTTGGGTCGCCCTACGCCTATCTGTCCGCGGAGCGGATCAGCGGGCTCTTCACCGAAGCGGAGCTGGAGCAGCCGGAGTGGCAGCCGATCCTGCTCGGGGGGCTGTTCCGGCGGTTCGATCGCGGCTCCTGGTCGGAAACGCCGGGGCGGGCGGAAGGGATGGCCGAGATCGAGCGGCGCGCCGCTGAGTACGGGCTGCCGCCGATCGCCTGGCCGAAGCCGTGGCCGGGCAACACGCTGGTGGCGATGCGCGCCGCCACCTTCGCCAAGCAGACCGGGCGCACCGTCTCCTTCTCCCTCGCCGGCTTCCGCCAGGCGTTCGCCGCCGGCCGGGACCTCACCGACGTCGACAACGTGACGATCGCCGCCGCCGCCTGCGAGCTGCATCCGCGCTCGCTGCTGAAAGCGGTCGAAACGGAGATGGTCAAGGGCGCGCTGCGGGAGGCGACCGACCGCGCCGGCGACCTCGGCGTCGAAGGAGTGCCCGCGGTGGTCGTCGGTGAGGAGGTCTTCTGGGGCGACGACCGTCTCGAGGAGGCGGTGGAGGCAGCAGCGCGCGCGGCGTAGTGTCGACTTTGTACGGCTATCCCTTACAAACTCGACACGGCCAGCCGCGCTGGGTAGTCATCTAATGTGAACTCGATGGCTGAGCTGCCTGACGCCGCCACCTGTTACGAGCTGCTCGCGCGGATGGCGCTGATCCGTCGTTTCGAGGAGGAGGCGGGGCGCCAGTACCAGCGGGCGAAAGCCGGCGGCTTCCTGCACCTGGCGATCGGCGAGGAGGCGACGATCGTCGGCACCACCTCGGTGATGCGCGAGGAAGACTTCCTTATCGGCACCTATCGCACGCACGGGCACGCGATCGCCCGCGGGACCGAGCCGAAGCGGGTGATGGCCGAGCTGTTCGGCCGCGTCGACGGGACCAGCGGCGGCCGCGGCGGCTCGATGCACATCTTCGACGCCGAGAAACGGTTCATGGGCGGCTACGGGATCGTCGGCGGCAACCTGCCGATAGCAGCCGGCCTCGGTCTCGCCTCCCAGTACAAGGGCGAAGACGCGGTCACCGTCTGCATGTTTGGCGACGGCGCCTCCAACACCGGCAACTTCGGCGAGACGATGAACCTGGCGGCGCTGTGGAAGCTGCCGGTCCTGTTCCTGGTCGAGAACAACCTCTACGGGATGGGGACCGCGGTCGAGCGCCACTCGGCCCAGACCGACCTCTCGAAGAAGGCCGAGGGCTACGGGATCCCCGGCACCCGGGTCGACGGGATGGACGTGCTCGCGGTGCGCGAGTGGGTCGCCGAGGGGATCCGGCAGGCGCGCGAGGAATCGCGGCCAACGCTGCTCGAGGCCTTCACCTATCGCTACCGCGGCCACTCCGCTGCCGACCCCGAGGTCTACCGCGAGCGCGAGGAGGTCGAGGAGTGGCAGCAGAAAGACCCGATCGAGACCTTCGCGCAGCGCTGTGTCGAGGCCGCCGTGCTGGGCGAGCGCGAGGTGCAGCAGGTGCGCGACAAAGCCAACGAGGAGGTCGAAGCGGCGGTCGAGTTTGCCGAGAACTCGCCGGAGCCGCCGCTCGACACGATGTACGAAAACCTCTACGCGCGCACCGATCCGGGTGGCTGGTATGCGGTCGACGAGCGCAGCCCGGAGCCGCATCGCGGCGAGGACGAGGCCGAAATGCCGGCGGCGGCGCGCGAGCTGGCCGAGGCGGGTGCCGCCTACGCCGAGCAGCCGACCGGCGACCGTCCCAACCCGGCCACCCACGGCGACGCCCAGGAGGGGACCGAGCCGCGGGTCAGCTCCGAGGACGGGACCTGATGGCGGAGCTGCGGATGCGGGAAGCGCTGCGCGACGCGATGGCCGAGGAGATGCGTGCCGATGAGAGCGTCTTCGTGATCGGCGAGGACGTCGCCGTCTTCCAGGGCGCCTTCAAGGTGACCGAAGGGCTGCTCGACGAGTTTGGCGAGCGGCGGGTGCGCGACACGCCGATCTCGGAGAACACGATCGTCGGCATCGGCGTCGGCGCGGCGATGAACGGGCTGCGGCCGATCGTCGAGCTGATGACGGTCAACTTCAGCCTGCTGCCGCTAGACCAGATCGTCAACCACGCCGCCGCGATCCCCTACATGTTCAACGGCCAGGCGAAGGTGCCGATGGTGATCCGGATGCCGGGCGGCGGCGGCCACCAGCTCGGCCCCACCCACTCGCACAGCTTCGAGGCGCTCTTCCTACAGGTCCCGGGACTGCTCGTCGCCTGCCCCTCGACCCCGGCCGACGGCAAGGCGCTGCTAAAGGCGGCGATCCGCGACCCCAACCCGGTGATCTTCATCGAGCACGAGAGCCTCTACGGCGCGCGCGGCGAGGTGCCCGACGGCGACGGCGAGCCGCTGCGCTTCGGCGAAGCGGCAGTGCGGCGCGAGGGCACCGACGTGACGATCATCGGCGTGCTGAAAATGGCCCAGGTGGCCGAGCGGGCGGCGGCGCAGCTAGCCAACGAGCACAGCGTCGAGGCCGAGGTGATCGACCCGCGCACCCTGCGCCCGCTCGACCTCGACACGATCCTCGCCTCGGTCCGCAAAACCAACCGCGCCGTAATAGTGGAGGAGGGCTGGCCCCACGGCGGCGTCGGCGCCAACATCGCGACCCTGATCACCGAGCAGGCCTTCGACTATCTCGACGCCCCCGTCCAGCGCGTCACCGGCGCCGACGTCCACATGCCGTATTCGAAACGCCTCGAGCAAGCCGCGATTCCACACGAGGAGCACGTGGTCAGGGCGGCGCTGGCGACCCTCGCGGGCGCGAAGTAATCCGCGAAAAGCGGACTTTCTCTTAGAAACGCTTGTGTAGTCAAAAAGCTCTGGGATGGTGAGAGCGTGTTCGCCCACATTGCCGGAATGCCGGTCGAGGAGACCGCACTCGGACTACTGCCGATCGCGCTGGCGGCGATCGGCTACTGGAGGGCGCGGTGAGCCCCGCCGTCACCCCGGCGGCCGCTAGCGCGCCGATCCGTTTGCGGCACCGCCGCAGCGTCCGCCGGCTCACCACCGGGCAGCTCGCCGACCTGCGCCGCGCCTTCGAAGCGGCGCAGGCGATCAGCGACGATCGCGGCTACCAGTCGATCGCGGGCATCCACGGGCTGCCGCTGCCGATCTCCTGCGTCCACCATCGCGAGCTCTTCCTCCCCTGGCACCGCGCCTACCTCTACATGATCGAGAAGGCGCTGCAGGAAAGGGTGCCCGGCGTCACCCTGCCGTGGTGGAACTGGACCGCGAACCACGCCGAAGGCATCCCGGAGGCGTACTCGAAACAGCGGGTCAACGGCAAAAAGAACCCCCTCTTCGACTCGCCGATCCAACCCTCGGGACGGGAATCCCCGAGTCAGACTCGCACCACGCGGGCGCCGGGAAGGCCAGGTGAACTGCCCAGCGGCGAACAGGTCGACGCGATCCTCCGCAACTCCGACTTCTTCACCTTCCAGACCCAGCTCGAGAGCATTCACGACGGGGTGCACGTATGGACGGGGGGAACGATGGAAAGCATCGCGACCGCCGCCTACGACCCAATCTTCTGGGCGCACCACTGCATGATCGACCGGCTCTGGTACCTCTGGCAGCTGCGCCACCCGGGCGCGCGGCTTCCCTCCTCCCTGCTCAACCGAGCGCTGGCCCCGTTCCCGATGACGGTCCGGGACACGCTCGACGTCACCCAGCTCGGCTACGACTACGCGGCTTCGACCGCGGCGACGCGAGGGCCCGGCCATGGTTGAGAAATTCACCAGCCAGGCGCTAGAGCTGCCGCCGACGAACCGCCCGTTCGCGCGAGCCGACCTGATCTTCTATGGCCTCGACCACTCCGGCGACTCCTACGAAGCGCGTGTCTTCATCGACCCGCGCGGAGTCAGCCATGGCGCCGACTCGACCCATCGCGCCTACGTCGGCTCCTTCTTCATCCTCGGCCACGGTGGCTGCTTCGGGGACGTCGGCCACTGCGACATCCCCTCCGAACGGGATCCCTTCGACCTGCGGCCGGCGCACCAGCTGGAACCGGCGATCCGGGTGCTGACCGTGACGGAGGCCGTGCAGGGTTTGATCGAGCGCGATCTCGACGCCGCCAAAGTCACCGTCACCGCCCACACCGCGGGGCGGGCATCCGACTCCGTGCTCGCCTTCGACACGGTGCGGTTGGCAACTTACGCCTGACTCAGCAGGTCTTGCGGGCGCCCGTCACCGCGTTCCAGGCGCGCCCGACGGAGAAGTCGGCGGCGACGCGGAAGATGCCGGGGTGGGAGGCGCGGGCGACGGTCCAGTCGCCGTGGCGGAGGATGCAGCCGCTGCCGTGGGAGATCGACCAGTAGGGGGTGAAGTTGACGCGGATGAGGAACTCGCCGGGGCGCTTGACGTCGAGGGCGAAGCCCTGGCGGCCGAACCAGAGAGTTTCCGCCGCCGCGGCGCCGAGCGGGGCGACCAGTGGCTTCGGGTCGCGCACTTCATATATGCGCCAGTGCTGGGAGCGGAAGCGCAGGGTCAGGTAGGACGGGTCGCTGAGGATCAGCCGCCGCTCTTCCTGCGAGGAGTAGTCGAGCGGGGCGTCCGGCAGGGCGACGTAGGAGATCGCGTTCGCGCGCAACCAGGTGCCGTAGCCGGCCGCCGTCAGCGGGCCGTCGTCGTAGAAGAGGTCGTCGCGGGTGGTGTCGAGCTGGCGCAGCCAGCCGCGGGCGAGCTCGAACTTCGGCGCCAGGTAAGCCGACTCCCAGTGGTTAGCGGTCGGCGGCACCTCGACCCGCATCCCCTGCGCGTCGTGCTCGCGCAGCCACTGCGCCGCCGGGTGGAAGTAGGCCTTGGTGGTCGAGGGGTCGCCGACCGAGCGGGCGATCTGGGTGACGCTGGCGGTCAGCTGCCAGTAGAGGCTGCCGGCGATCGCGAGCACCAGCACCGGGCCGAAGACCCAGAGCGGCACCGTAGGACGCGGGCGCCGCGAGAGCAGGACCGCCGCCAGGACCGGGCCGCCGAAGAGGGCGCCGAGGCGGACCGCGTTGCCGCCCATCGCGTTCGGTGTGAGCCAGATAAGGGTCGCGGCGAGCATGTAGCCGACGATCACCTGGCGCAGCTGCCGCTCCTCGGCGCGGACGCTCTGGGTGAGGACCAGTGCCCCCAGGCACCAGGCGGGGATCGCGACGTAGGAGGAGAAGACGAAGGGGAACTGGCCGCCTTCGGGGAAGGCGAGGTTGGGGGCGACCGTGAGGACGAGGGCCAGCGCTCCCGCGCCCAGGGCGAGGCCGCTCGGGCGGCGGCGGAAGTCGACCGCCCCGGCGATCAGGACGCCCGCCAGGAAGGCGCCTGCGACCGGGCTCGCCAGCGGGCAGGCCGCGGCGGCGAGGATCGCCAGCGGCCCGCGGCCAACCTGCAGGCAGCGCAGCGCCGCCAGCCCGAAGGCGACGCCGAGGGCAAAGGTGAGCTGGCCGTCGGCGAGCAGGGTGACGACGCCGACCGCGAACCACAGGGTCGCCCAGCGCGCCTCGACCCCCCAGCGATCGCGGACGAGGCGGTCGAAGAGGTAGGAGGAGGCGACGACGGCGAGGGTCCCGACCAGCTGCGGACCGAGCAGCGCCGCCAGTGGCGGGAAGAGGAGGCTGTAGGTGAGGGTGTAGTGGCCGCCGTACCAGCTGCCGTTCCAGATCGCCAGGCCGGCGTGCTGGAAGAGCTCGGCACGGAAGACCTGCGCGGCGAGGTCGCCGACGGGCGGGCTCCAGATCAGCATCGCCAGCGCCAGCAACGAGCTGAGCGCCACGGCCGGGAGCCATTCGAATCGCAGGGGCTTGGAATGGACCATGGGGAGGGGGCGGCCAAAGGATACGGCGGCCTCCTGCAACGATTCGTAAATGGCCGGTGAGATCCTCGTCGTCCGCTGCGGCATCGTCCCTTATGAAGAGGCGCGAGAACTGCAGCGCCAGCTCGCGGCGCGGCGCCAGCGGGACGATGTCCCCGACGTGCTGCTGCTGCTCGAGCACCCGCCCGTCTACACGCGCGGCCGGCGCTCGCAGCCGGAGGAGCTGCCGATGGGGGTCGAGTGGTACGAAGCGCAGGGGATCGAGGTGCGCGACACCGACCGTGGCGGCCTCGTCACCTACCACGGCCCCGGCCAGCTGGTCGCCTACCCGATCGTCGACCTCGGCGCCTACGGCGACGACGTCCATATATATGTGCGAGGGCTAGAGCGGTTGATGATCGAGGCGCTCGGCGAGGCGGGCGTCCCGGCGCAGACGATCGAGGGGCTGACGGGGGTGTGGACCGAGGGGGAGCCGCCGCCGACCCTCGCGGCCAACAAGGCGCGCAAGATCGGCTCGATCGGGTTGCACGTCAGCCGCGGAGTCACCACGCACGGCCTGGCGGTCAACGTCAACAACGACATGCAGCCGTTCGAGTGGATCGTCCCGTGCGGGATCGAGGGGGTGGCGATGACCTCGCTTTCCCGCGAGCTCGGGGCCGAGCAGAACCTCGACGCCTTCGCCGAGACTCTCGTCACTGCCTATGGGCGCGTGCTCGATCGCGCACCGATTGCCACCGAGCTCACCGAGCTCGGGCTGGAGTCCCCGGGCGCTACGCTCAGATGACTCGATGAGCGAGACCGCCGAGCGCATCCACGTCACCCGCTCCCGCGCCAAGCCGGGTGGGACCGCCGCCGAGGCCGAGGGGACCGTCCCCTTCCGCCGCGCCCGCAAGCCGCCGTGGCTGAAGGTGCCGGCGCCGGGCGGGCCGAACTACCGGCGGCTGAAGGAGAAGATCGGCGCCGACAACCTCCACACCGTCTGCGAGGAGGCCAACTGCCCGAACGTCGGCGAGTGCTGGGAGCGGGGCACCGCGACCTTCATGATCTTGGGTGACGTGTGCACCCGGCGCTGCGGCTTCTGCAACGTGCAGACTGGCAAGCCGACCTGGAACGACCCGCTGGAGCCGCTGCGCGTCGCCAACCAGGTGAAGGCGATGGGGCTGCGCCACGCCGTCGTCACCTCGGTCGACCGCGACGACCTGCCCGACTACGGGGCGAGCGCCTTCGTCGGCGTCGTCCGCTCGATCCGGATGCTGGCGCCCGAGTGCAAGGTCGAGATCCTCACCCCCGACTTCCGCGGCCAGGAGATGCCACTGGCGAAGGTGGTCCACGAGCGCCCCGACGTCTTCAACCACAACGTCGAGACGGTGCCGCGCCTCTACCCGGTCGCCCGCCGCGGCTCCCAGTTCCTACGGTCGGCGCGTGTCCTGAAGATGGCGAAGGAGATGGGCGGAGACGAGGTCGTCACCAAGTCCGGCCTGATGGTCGGCCTCGGCGAGTCCTTCGAGGAGATGGTCGAGACCTTCGGCCTCCTCCGCGAGCACAGCGTCCAGGTTCTGACCGTCGGCCAGTACCTGCGCCCGACCGAGAACCACCTCCCGGTGGTCCGCTACTGGCACCCCGATGAGTTCGCGGCGCTGGAGAAAGCCGCCTACGACCTCGGCTTCGAGTCCGTCGCTGCCGGCCCCCTGGTCCGCTCGAGCTACCACGCCGACCAGAACCTGCCCGAGGGCAAGCGGGCCGAGAGCCTGCTCGCCGGCTGAACCCCGGCGGGCGCCTATTCGCGCTGGCCGACTTCGACGTCGCGGCCGGGGCCGCCGTTGAGCTGGTTCGGCCCGGGGCCGCCGTAGAGCTTGTCGTTGCCGGGACCGCCGGAGAGGAAGTCGCTGTTGTAGTAGGGGTTGGGGCCACCGCGGAGCACGTCGTCGCCGGTGCCGCCGTAGAGACTGTCGCCACCTCTGCTGCCGATCAGCAGGTCGTTGCCGGCTTCGCCTTTGGCGGTGCCGAGCTCCCGCCCGAGGGTGATCTTGTCGTTGCCGGGGCCGCCCAGGACGAGGTCGGAGCCGCCGGTTTCGCCGTTGTCGCCGGCGTCGACGACGTCCGCCCCGGCGCCGGCGCAGATGATGTCCCCGTCGGAATAGGTCTTGATGCGGTCGGCTCCGCCGAGCGCGAGGACGACGTCCTTGCGTTTCGTCCCCTTCAGCACGTCGGCGCCGCCGGTGCCGACCAGCGTCGCGGTGCGACCGTGGCATTCCGGCAGCTGCGGCTCCGTGGCGTAGACCGGCCGGCGCAGGAAGACGTCGGAGAGGCGATCCTCGTCGGCGGCGCTGAAGTTGGTGGCGCGGGAGTCGAACGCGACCACCGACCCGTCGGGCGTGATCGCGGGATCGAACGAAGGGCCGTCGCCCGGCAGCCCGAGGTTGCCGGAGGAGCGGGAGACGGTGACGGTCAGCCCCTTCTGCATGTCGCGGACGAAGACGTCTACCCGGCCCTCGGCGTCGACCGGGCTGAGTTTGTCGCCACCGCTCTGGAAGGCGACGTAGCGGCCGTCGCCGGAGACGGCCGGGCGGCGGCGGAAGGACCCCTCGGCGCGGTCTTCGCCGACCGAGACCAGCTTGGTCGTGCCGGCGGCGACGTCGCGGACGAAGACGTTGGGGTCGAGGCTGCGTTTGCCCGTGAGCGGCGCGTCGGAGGAGAAGGCGACGTGGTCGCCGTCGGCGGAGATCGAGGGTTCGGAGGACTCGACTTCGCCCGGTTTGCCGGTCGCGCCGCTTGCCCGCGAAACGAGCGTGGTCGTCTGCGCCGCGCGGTCGCGGACGAAGACGTCTTCGGGGAAGTGTTCGAGGTCGACGTCGTCGGTCCCCAGCGGCGAGCGCGAGGAGAAGGCGACGTGGCGGCCGTCGGCGGAGATCGACGGTTCGGTCGAGAATTCGCCGGGCCCCCCTTCGGCGCCGCTGGCGCGGGAGACGAGCTCGGTGGTGCCGCTGTCGAGGTCGCGGACGAAGACGTTCTGGCTCGAGGCCGGCAGGCCGGCGGCGAGGTTATGGGCGGAGGAGGCGAAGGCGACTTTACGGCCGTCGGCGGAGATCGAGGGTTCGGTCGACCAGCCGTCGGCGGCGGCTCCGCTGGGACCGGGGGCGCGGGAGATGAGGGTCGTGGTGTTCGTGTCCAGGTCCCGAACGTAGACCTGCGATTCGCCGTTGGCGTCGGGGCTCAGGCTTTTGTCGGAGGAGGCAAAGGCGACCTTGCGACCGTCGGCGGAGATCGACGAGTCGTAGGCTTCCGAAACGTAGACTTCCCCGATCGGGCCGGTCGGCACCGAAGCCAGCGTCACAGCGCCCGTCTGGCGGTCCTTGACGTAGATCGCGCGCTTGCCCGTTTTGACCCCGGGCACCAGATTCTTCGCCCGCGAGGCAAAGGCGACGTAGCGCCCGTTCGCCGAGATCGACGGTTCGATCGAGTTGCCGTCCCCGCCTTTGCCTTTCAGCCCGGCGCGGGAGACGAGCACGGTGTCGGGCCCACCACCACCCGGCGCTGCCCCCTGGACGGATGCAGCCGCCACGAGCAACATCGCCAGCGCCGCCGCAACCACAGCTTTCGACCTCCCACTCACACGAGCATCCTATGCCGGACTTTGGACGCCAGCAGCCCTACAATCCGAGGGACGGGGCCATAGCTCAGTTGGCAGAGCGCCTCCCTTGCACGGAGGAGGCCGCCGGTTCGAATCCGGCTGGCTCCACTTCTCTCGGGTCTCGACTGAAATCCGGTTCGGTGTAGTCCTCCGCCCGTCGGATTCCCTGGCGCTGACCGTTTCGGGCTGGCTGCAGACGAAGCGTCAGGGTGGCACGTCCCTCGGTACCCAACTCGCTCGATGGGCAGTAGAAGCAGCTTTCGCTGGTGCAGTCGTAGACGGCAATCCAGTCCACCGTTGCAGCCGTGTATCGCTTCGTGGCGCGGATCTTCCCGTTCGTGAGCGAATGAGAACGGCACCGAACCAGGACGATCCGCCCGTCAGAACGCGTGTGTTTCACCTGCACCCGATGGAGCCGACCGTTGAAATCGGCGATCAGGTCGTAGTCGCAGTCCTCGCCGAACGGGATCGAGATGCGGCAGCCGCGATCGATCAGATCGGTGGCGACTTTCAGCTCCGCCAGATCGCCTTTCTGCTTCAGGGGCGCCATGCCTCCGAGCCTACGAATTATTTATTCACTTGTGGCGCACGAAACTGCGCCAACTTTGTGAATTCTCAGTCGTCGAAGTCGAAGTCCTTCGGGGGCTTCTGCTCGAACCAAAGCTCGTCGTCCTCCGGGGCGTCCTCGAGGAAGTCGGGGGTGTCCTCGAGCACGTCCTCGTGGCCGGTGTCCGGATCGTAGTCGGCGCGCGGCTTCTCGTGTTCCTCGCTGTCGTCGTCCTCGTAGGCGGGCTCGGCGGTTGGAGCGGGAGACTCGGCGGCGGGGGCCGGGGCCTCGTGCTCGTCGGTCGCAGGCGGAAGCTCATGCTCCTCCGTCAGCGGCGACTCGAGTGCCTGGTCGAGCTCCTCGGAGAGGCGCTGGTCGCTCCAGAACTCCTCGTCCTCTTCGTCCTCCTCTGCGGGCTCCGCGGGGGCGTCGGTGCGGGTAGCGTGGATTTCGGTCGGCGGTTCGGCGGGTGCCAGTTTCGGCTCGCTCAGCTCGGCGGCGACGATCTCCTCGTCGGAGGGGCTGGGCGCCTCGGTGGCGGGCGCGTCTTCGCTGCCCATCTCCGCCTCGACGTCGAAGAGTTCGGTCGGCTGTTCGGCGATCGCGTGCCGCTCGCCCTCCGGCGGCTCGCTGACGATCTCGTGCTCCATCGCCGACGGCTCCTCCTCGGCGGGCGGCGCGGCCTGCGCCGGGTCCTCGGCGGGCGCCGCAGGCGACGCGTCGGCCTCCGGCTCGACGGCAGCGGCGCTCTCCACCGGAGGCTCCTCGCCCCGCTCGGCCGGCTTCGGCGGGGGCGGCTCCTGCAGGTCGGCGACGTTGATCCGGCGTCCACCGGCCTCCGCCGCCTGCTCAGCGCCCTCGGTCGCCATGAACTGCGTCGGCGCCTCGGCGAAGGGATCGGGCTCCTCCGGCCGCCCCGGCGGCCCGAAGGCCTCGTCCTCGAGCTTTTTCAGCTCGGCCTCATCCGCGCCGTGCGCGCGCTTCAGCTCCAGATGCTCTCGGATTGCGTCGTCGAGGATGCTCATGCGGCCAGTCCCTGAAGGAGGCTTCCAAACTCTATGGGGTTATCCTGTCGCTTGCGAGGCAATGGGAGCAACTTCCCATCCCCCCGCAGTCCCCGGGGCTATAGCTCAGCTGGCAGAGCGCCTGGATCGCACCCAGGAGGTCGGCGGTTCGAATCCGCCTAGCTCCATTCAGCAGAACCCCCTGCACGTCGCAAGATCGGGTCCCGGCAACCGTTTTTGAACCGAGACCCAATGCCGCTCTCGATCAGGCAGTTTCTGCCTGATCGGGCCACATATGCGGCGATTGGCGCCGATTGCCCTGAATTCCGTTCGCTTGGCCTGGCACAGAACTAAGAATCATGGAGCCGGTCCGGAGCACCGCCTCTCGATTTGCCGCCTACGCTTAATTGAGAACTCGCGGCACCGTTACTCAGAGAGCCTGGCTTCAAGCTGATTGAGGTCGTCATGCGCTTTCTCAATCATCTCCCTCGCACAGACAGCGCAGTAGCCCTTCTCGCCCGCTGCAGGTCCCCGCGCCTTCACCACGAAACGCGGTTCACCTTTGCGGATCTCATGCGATTTCTTGTGTGAGCAATGACTCAGCCGCCCCGCTGGCCGAACCTCCAGCCGCTGGAGAACCGACTTAACCCTTGCCATTAAGTCTCTCCTCCAAGTCGGCTTGGACCTCATCGGCGATGTCGTCTAGCTGCGGCAGGATTGATTCGATCTCATCAAGGGTCAGGTCTCGGCGTTCCCCTGACTCGATCCCGAGCCTGGCGTTGACGGCACGGTGCATACGGGTGATGGTGACTCCAAGGTTGTTCTGCCCTGGAGCACCGCCCAGATTGGCAATCCGAACGCCTCCGGGAGCCTCGTCAAGCGCCTCACAAATACGACCCGCGGCCGCTCGCGTCTGCTCATCAAGCTGCTGGCGAAGGATTTTCCGGCGGCGCTGAGGCTGCACGGGGAGTTCCTCCAGCTTTTCCGGCGCCCCATCCCTTTCTCGGGCAACGAGGATGCGGCGTCGAAGCTCGTCTCGATCCAGGCCGAGGACCTCGGGGTCAATGCCCTGTTCCCTCATCACGCTCATCAGGTTGTCGATTGCCGCGTCGTCCGTCTGATCGAAGTAGGGGTCTGAGACGAAGCGGTCGATGATCTCTTCCGTGACGTCCATACCGGGACGTAGCCGTCGCCGCGTTCCATCACCTCCGCCCTCCGGTGGGGCTGCTTCGCCTGCCTCCAGCCATCCCCGAACGATGTCCTGGTCGTCTCCATCAATGCTCTTGAAGTCGTCCCAGTTGGCGTCTTGGTTCATCCCGACGTGCGAGACGATGATGCCTTCGTTGTCGGGGTGGTTCACCGCGTTCGGCGTGTTGACTCGCATGATCCGACCGACAAACTGGATGTAAGCGTTGAGCGAACGGAAGGGCCGGAAGATTGCGCCCACCGACAGCGGGGGGTGATCGAATCCCTCTCCTAGCATTTGAACCTGAATAATCACATCGAGGGTGCCGCTCTTGAGGGCGGAAAGAATCTCCTCCCGTTCGTCTTGCCCGAGGCCGGAGTGAATGACCTCTGCCTCCAGGTTCCGCTCGCGGTAAAGGTCGCGGACTTGTTTGGCGTGGGCAACAGAGCAGGCGACCGCGATCAGCTGATGGTTGAATCCGGTGCGGTTGCGCAGGTGCTCTAGCCACTGAATCGAAGCATCGGCGATGTGCTTATTGCACTCGGGCGAAAGAGCGACGCCGCGCGAGAACCACGTTTCTTCTTTGAGTTCCAGAACCTCTTGCAGCGAGTGGCGGTGCTCATCGCCTTCGTAGGTGAACGCGATCTCACTTGGCTCCAGATTGACTGCGGTGATCTGCTTGATGTAGCCCCGCTGCATCGCGTCGAGGAAGCTGTACTGGTAGATGACCTCGCCGTGCACAGGCTGTTCGTCGGCCCGGAATGGGGTTGCCGTCAGGCTTATGACCTTCGCGTTGGAGAAGCGGTCGAAAACGCCTTGCCAAGAAGGGGCAACGTTGTGATGCCCCTCGTCAACGACGATCAAGTCGAAGAAGTCCTCGGGAAAGGCCGGTAGCCAACGTTCGACCCGCTCCGCGAGCTGATGGATATTCGTGACGACGATGTGGGCCTCTTCGGCATCGCTGAGATTGGCGTCGCCGTCGAGCAGCGCCAGGCTTGGGACCGCCTTCGAGTCTTGGATGACCCGCGTCTTGCGGTAGAAGGAGTCGGGCCGGGTGACGTCGAGGTCATCCATCAGCTGGCTCCGGATCGTTAAATTCGGAGCGATCACCAGAACACGCCCCTTTGCGATCACGAACGGCAGGATCGCGATGAGGCCGCTCTTTCCGCAGCCAACTGGAATCTGCTCAATCGCCGGCTCCCACGGACCCGCTTCCGAGAAGTGGTCCGCCGCGGCCGCGTATCCCTCGACTTGGGGGGCACGCAGCCTGGGATTGCCGTCGATTGAGACGGGAGTCTCCGAAAAGAATTTTGCTACGTCGTCGTTGTTCATCCCTGCCTTTAACTTGCTGAAGCGCTGCCTTCCAGTCTAGGTCCGAGACCGTACCCTGTGAATACCCAAGCCGGTGTTTCCGCGCTCTTGCCGCTCCAGGCGCCCAAGCCTTCCACGGCCACATGTATCGACTATTCGAGTCTGCCTAGCGTTCAGAGTTCGTTGCGTTTTTTTGTCGGCTGTGTCAGCCTGCGGTAGCGGTGGGGGGTCCTTGGAGGCGAATACGGGCAGCATTGTCGCGACGGAGACGGGCGAGGAGGCGAGGGGCGAGGATGAGTACTGGTTCGCTAAAACCGCTATGGCAGGACGATGAGCGCCACCATGAGCTCAGCAAATTGGTCGCCGGCTTCTCCCTGGCAGATAGTCGCTACGAACTAATCCACAAAGACGGCAATGTCGAGCCGCGGGGCGAGCCCGCGGTCGCGGTTGCTAGCGGCGGCGCCGGGCAGGTCTTTCGAGCCACCAACGAGCTCGGGCTCAGCTACGCGATCAAGATCCTCAACCCCTCAAAAGCGCTGATGAAGGATGGCTCAGGCGTCTTTCACGACACCTTCGATCGCGAGATCAAACTGCTCGCCCGGATCACCCACACCCGCCTGGCGAAGATCATCGACGCCGACCGGGTCCCCGATGACGATGGGGTCGACGTCCCTTTCTATGTCATGGACTTCATCCCCGGCACGCCTTTCCAGGAGTACATTGAGAGCACCGAGCTCTCCGGCCACGAGTTCCTCAACCTGATCGACCATGTGCTCGAGGGCGTCGAATACTTACATGCTCGCTGGATCCTCCACTGCGACCTGAAGAGCGCCAACATCCTCGTCGGCCACGACCTGGAACTCAACCAAGGGGTTGCGCAGGCAACGGTTGTCGATCTTGGCGTCGCGAAGGTTGTAAAGGACCCCACTGAAACCGAGGAGCCCGAACAGAAGGGCGAGGAGGATGGCCCGCTGGCCGACTTCCAAGCCGACGTGCCCGACGACGAGAAGACGTACTTCGTATCGAGCGAATCGATCACCCGGGAGGAATGGCGCCCCTACCTGAACATGAGCATTCCCCGCATAGCTCTGCGAAGAAAGCTCTTCCCTTTCCATGACCTCTACGGGATCGGGGTGCTGATCAGCAATGCGATCGCCGTCGAGCACCTCAAGGAGCGGCTCCCCGAGGAAATCGGAGAGACGGGGCTGGAGGCGTTGCAACAACTTGCAGAGCGCTTAACGGAATCCACCGACTCCGCCCCTTACTACAGCTCGGTCGAGCAGCTGCGCCGCGATTGGCAAAAGCTTGACCCGAGGCACCTTGCGCCGGTCGGCATTCCCGAGCTGGCCATTGGGGCGCAGGCGAAAACCTCGATTGCGACCCCCAGCGGCCGGGTCAGCCTCACCTCGCGGGCGCTTGACCTGATCAACCATCCCGCTTTCCAGCGGATGCGGCTGGTGCCCCAGCTCGAGCTGGTCTCGCTGGTCTACCCGGGAGCCACGCACACCCGCCTCCTGCACTCCCTCTCGACCTTCGACATGGCCCGTCGCTGCGTTCTTCATCTGCTTCGCGATCCCAGCTTCCGCCTGATGGTCGACCAAGAGCAAATCGAAGCGGCCTTGTTGGGGTCGCTCTGCCACGACATTGGGCACTACCCGCTCTCCCACATGTTCGAGGACTTTGCCGAGGAGGAGCGCCAGGCCGGTGGGGCGCGGATGACCCCAACCGATGACAACCTCTTCCACGCTTTCATGGACCCCGATCACTTGGAGGGCGGCCAGTGGGCGACGTTTGCCCACGCTGCGACGGCCAAGTTCGAAGAGCATCCCGGCGAAGCAGGGACGCTCCACCATCTCTTGTTCGAGTCGGGGAAGTTCTCGCCGGAGGTGCTGCGAGCGCTGCACGGCCTAGAAGCGTGCGCCGCTCCCAGCGCCCAAATACTCCGCGGGCTGATTAGCTCGCCGGTTGACGCCGACAAGCTCTCCTACCTCACCGACGACAGCACGATGACCGGTGTCCGCTACGGCTTGGGAATCGACGTGGACGCCTTTCTCTCCTCGCTCCGGGCGCCGAGCCGCTCTGACCTCGATCAATATGCCGGGTCGAAGAAGGCACTAGTTGCAATCAATGACAAAGGGCTGCCAGCGGCCGAGGGTGTGATTCTCAGCCGCTATTGGATGCTGAAGCGGGTCTATTGGCACCACACCAACCGGGCAGCGATCGCAATGACGAAGTATGTGATTGCAGAGCTGCGGCGGCGACAGAAGCTCGACATGGTCGAGTACTTCAGCGACACGATGTTCGGGACGGTCCACGACGCCCTCTCGCTGCTGTCCTCGCGCTTCGCTACTCACGCCGGGGAGCATGTGAATCCCCTTGTCGGCCTCGCCGAAGGAAATCGGTGGCTCTATAAGCGGATCATGACTTTTGCCAAGGAGGATCCCGACGAGGGCAACAAAGAACGCTATGAGTCAATGGCGCGCATACCCTCTGACAAGGTTGCCGAGATCACCGACCTCGCGCGAGAACTCTTTGCTGGGCCCGCAGGACGGGAGGTTCGGCCGGGCGAGGTTCTGCTTGATGTTCCGACGAAGCGCAGGGAGTTCATTGGCTCTCCTTTGCTGGTCTACCCGCATCGGTCACCAGATGTGGGACGCCCAATCAAGGACGCCTCCCCGCTGATTGCGAGCCATGCCTTGGAGTTCGACATCCACGTCAAAAAGTGCCGTGTCTTTGTGCACCCCCACCTCTTCGATGCGATGGGCGACAGGCTCGACGAGGCTAAGAGGGCTCTCGAGGAGGCCCTCGATGACCGCTATAAACAAGCCTGAGACTCCGTCATGACTTCGAGAGTCCCGCAGGTACTTTGGCGGCCCGTAGATGGCGCAGCCGCACTTGGTCGTAGACAACCAGGGTCACGCTCTCAACCAGTCGGACGTGAGCTCGGAATCGGGCGGAGGGCTCGACAGCTCTATTGCATCGCTCGGTTAGCTTGAGGAGCGAGCTCGCTAGGGCCCAACCGGCGTCGGGATCTCGCCAGGCGCTGTCAAGTTCGGACAGCTGCCGGAGGGGGTCGGCGGTGTCGAGCGTGCCGTGAGCAGCGCGTTCCATCAGTGCCTTGTGAGTCATCTCAACGATGGCCTGGCGCTCTTCGGGTCGCAGATTCATCTCCATCCTCCTTGCCATCGCGGCGACACTCTCGCGTATGGCTCGGCCGTTGTCGAGAGCGCCTGGACGGTTTGCTCCAATGTTCCGCCGGTATTTGCGCTTTGGGCCCTCCAAGGCGCCTGTGATACCCCTTGTATGCTGCACATTGCGAAGTGCACGCTACACTCTGCACCGGACGATGATTGAGCTCACAGTCCTCCGCGACATCTCCTTGGATGTGTTCAACCGCCCCTACCAACTGGAGGTGGCTCAGGCCGCATCCCAGCATCAGGAGGCCTTCGCGGCCGGAGAGGTAATTGACCGCGTTAGGGAGCGCGCACGAGATGCCGGTGCGGTTCCACCAGGCGAATCAGCAGCCCGGAAGAATCTCCAGAAGCTCGCCACGCTTCGGGTCCTCCGCCACGTCCAGGATCCGGCCGTTGGACACGCCGACATGTGGAAGCGTGAGCCGAGCTTGTTCTGGGACTGGCTTGAGGAGCTTGAGAAGCAGGTCCAAACCTGAGCCATCCTCCTCGCGAGGTGGCAAAAGGGGCGGTTCTCGCGGAACGACCTGCGCACCCGCACGTCGTTTGCTGCGCGCCGGCAGGCGATGTCTCCGTCAACGCTTGAAATGGGGTTTGAACCAGCGGTGGCCCGTTCAGGCAGAAATCTGCGTTTCTGCCTGAACACCCCGACAATCGCCACATATTCGCGCATAACGAGCTCGGTTGGCAGCGAATCGCGAGTGGCGCAAAGCCGCTTGTCATGCGGAATTCAGGCTGACGACGATTGAACCAGCGCCCTAAATCACCCAGGAGGTCGGCGGTTCGAATCCGCCAGCTCCATCGCTCGATGTCCCTGCACATGGGCATCTTCGCTTTCTAAGGGCCCTCCAAACCGCCGCTGAAATTGCGTCAATGCAGGGATTGGCGGCGATTTCGCCTCAGAGGCGGCGTAGCTGCCTTCGCCCCCGACGACACGCACGCCGAGCGTCAAGAGCCGAACCGCGCTGCCTCCTCGGACCCCGCCGTCGCGTTCCCCGCCGAGTAGGAGTGGGCCCCAGCCCCGGCCAGACGACCGGCGTCGACGATCAGGTATTCCTCGCGCTGGGGAGTGCCGGTGAAGTAATTCTCGAGGATCTCCTTGGTTCCAGCGGCATAGCGGGCCTGGGCTGAGAGCGTGGAGCCGGAGACGTGCGGAGTCATCCCGTGATGGGGCATCGTCCGCCAAGGGTGATCGGCGGGGGCGGGTTGGGGGAACCAGACGTCTCCCGCGTAACCGGCCAACTGCCCCGACTCACAGGCCGCGGCAACTGCCTCGCGATCGCAGATCTTGCCCCGCGCGGTGTTGATCAGGTAGGCGCCGCGTTTCATCTTGGCGATCATCTGCGCGTCGAAGAGGTGCTCGGTCTCCGGATGCAGCGGGCAGTTGATCGTCACCACGTCACAGACCTCTACGAGGCTCTCCACCGACTCGTGGTGAGTAACACCGAGCTGCGCCTCCGTCTCGGCGGGCAGGCGGTGACGGTCCATGTAGTGCAGGCCGACGTCGAAGGGCACAAGGCGCTTGAGGACGGCGGTCCCGATCCGCCCCGCCGCCACCGTGCCGACCTGCATCCCCTCCAGGTCATAGGCGCGCGAGACAGCATCGGCGATGTCCCAACCGCCATCGAGGACGATCTGGTGGGAGGGGATGTAGTTGCGGACCAATCCCAAGATCATCATCACCACATGCTCGGCAACGGAGATCGAGTTGCAGTAGGTGACCTCGGCGACGGTTATTCCCGAGTCCATCGCCGCCTGGAGGTCGACGTGGTCGGAGCCGATTCCGGCGGTGATTGCCAGTTTCAGGTTGGGAGCCTTGGCAATCCGCTCGGCAGTTAAATACGCCGGCCAGAAGGGCTGGGAGATGACCACCTCGGCGTCGACCAGATGCTGATCGAACTCCGAGTTCTCCCCGTCCTTGTCCGAGGTGACGACCAGCTCGTGGCCCTGGCTCTCCAGGTAGGTCCTCAGGCCGAGCTCACCGGAGACGCACCCCAGAAGCTCCCCGGGGGAGAAGTCGATGCCCTCAGGGCTCGGAGCGCTCTGGCCGTCGGGGTAAGACGCAATCGCCGGGATCTCCTCGCGAGCGTAGGTCGGCGGATACCCGCTTACCGGGTCGTCGTAGAGCACGCATAGAACCTTTGCCATCTCTGCCTCCAATCGGGATCACCAAGGGACCGGTTCAACTAAAGGTAGGCCCCCGAACGAGCAGCGTCCAATGCCTCCTAGAGCAGCGGGAAGGTTCCGAGGCTCCCGTCTTCCAGGGTCAGTTTCAGTCCGGAGGGGGCTTTGCCTTCCTGGTAGAGGGCGTCGAGGCGGGTGAGGGCGGCGCCGATGACGATTTCGTTGACGTGGCCGGCGAAGGGGGAGACGTAGCCGGGGATCAGGCCGAGGATGTCGCCGTCGAGGGTCAAGCCGGGCGGCGATTCGGGGGCTTTGAAGACCGAGGTCGTGTAGTCGGTGGGGATGCAGGCCAGGGCCAGGGCGGCGACCATCTGGTCGCTCTGGTCGGAGGTGACCTCGCCGTCGAGGACGCCGTGGGAGACGACCACGCCTTTGAGGCCCGAGGCTTTCATCTGGCTGGTGCGCAGCGCCGGGCTGCGGTTGAGGTAGGTGGTCAGGTTGAGGATCGGCGAGCCCATCTCGGCTTCGATGTCGGCTTTCGCGTTGGCGCCGATCGTCTGGATGCCGCCGAGGGGCACGAGGGAGATCGCGGTCGCGTCGGTGTAGATCTCGGGCACGTCGGTGACGCCGGCGACGTCGTACCAGTAGTCGAAGAGGGTGCTGCCGTCACCGCGTTTCGCACTTTCGGAGACCGCGAGCCCGGTCATGTTGCCGCCCATGCTGACCCCGAAAGCGGTGTTGACGAAGCGGGTCGGGGTGAGGCCCTGGCAGGTACTGGTGAAGAGCTGCGTCGCGGCGATCGAGTCGGCCGCCCCCTCGCTCACTTTCCAGCCGCGCGAGGTGTTGCCGGCCGAGCCTTCGAGGTCGACGGTGCCGTGGTAGTCCATCGCCACCACGATCACGTCGTCGCGTTCGGCGATGCCCGGCATCAGCGGCACCATCGAGTGGGCCGTGGTCGGGTAGCCGTGGCCGAGCACGACGACGCCCTTGGGAGTCGTCGAGGGCAGCGCGTAGTAGCCATAGGTCGGAACACCGCCGACCGTGATGTTGAGGGTGTGGATCGCCGTCGGTTCACCCGTGCAGGCAGGCGGTTCGGCTTGCGCCGTGCCACCCAGCGCGGCCAGCAGGGCGACCATCGACACCAGCATTCCGGCGACCCGCGAACTAGCGCGCCCCTTGCGTGACCTCGACATGCGACTCCTCCCGTCAAACGAAGCTTGATTACTTGGCCGTCTTAGCGGTGGAGCCTACACGCAGGTTGCAGATGCAGGCGATCTTGCAGCCGCCGGGGAGCGTCCGGCGGGCGCGCAACCATCGGGACATGTGGCAAGTGACTGTCGTCTGTTCCAGCTGCGCCGAGGAGTCCGAGGTCCTGGTCGAGGACCTCGACGCCGTCGAGCGTGAGGCTTGCGAGTGCGGCTACAGCTTCGTGGTGCTCTCGGTGGCCGAGTTCGAGCCGGTCGAGGTCCGTGGCGGGCAGCTGATCGAGCTGCGCCGGCGCGACGACCTCGACCTCGCGGCGTAGGGCTTCGCGCCCTCGGCTACACCGAGCCGACCGCGCTCTTCGGGTCGATCAGGATCTTCGCGTGCGACTCGGCGTCGCCGAGGGCCTCAAACGCGTCGGCGACTCCGCCCAGCCCGACGGTGGTGGTGACGAGGGGCGCGGGGTCGACCTTGCCGTCGGCGAGCAGGTGGAGGGTGTCGCGGTACTCGAGCGGCGTGTAGGCGAAGGCGAAGCGGAGGTCGATCTCCTTGTTGATCGCCATCGCCGGGCGGATGCGGTCGTCCTCCATGCAGACGCCGACGACCACGACCCGCGTCGCCATCGGCACCGAGGCGACGATCTGGTCGATCACGCCGGGGACGCCGACGCACTCGAAGACGACCGGCCCGCTCGGCTCCGCCCCCATCGCGGCGGCGGCGCGGTAGATCGGCTCCCACGGCAGCGGCAGCCGCCGCAGTTTCTCCATGCCCCCGAGTGCCATCCCCAGCGTGTCGGGGACGCTGGTCAGGTAACCGCGCTGGTCCAGGTCCTTATAAGGAGAGTCGATGGCTGGGTCGACGACGACGTCGGCGCCGCAGCGCAGCGCCAGCTCCCGGCGCGCCGCCGAGAAATCGCTGGCGACAACGCGGCGGACCCCGCGCGCCTTCAGCATGCAGATCACGGCCAGCCCGATCGGGCCGCAGCCGACGACGATCGCCACCGTGCGCTTGCCGACTTCGCCGCGGCGGACGGCGTGCCAGCCGACGGCCATCGGCTCGGTCAGCGCCGCCAGCTCGGGCGGCAGCCCGTTGGGCACCGGGAAGGCGAGCGACTGCTCGACCACGACCTGCTCGGCGTAGGCGCCGGGGGCGTGGGCGGAGAGGCCGGTGAGGTGGATCTCACCGTCGCCGCCACGCATGAAGGGGACGGCGACGACCGGCGTCCCGGCCTTGATCCGCTTGCGCGTCTTCGGCCCATGGTCGACCACCGTGCCGCAGAACTCGTGGCCGAAGACGACCTCCTGGCTGGAGCGCATCATCCCCGTGTAGCCGAACTCCTCGACGAGGTCGGCGACCCGATCGGCGTGGTGGCGGGCGTGAAGGTCGGAGCCGCAGATGCCGCAGCGGGTGACGTCGACCAGCAGCTGGCCCTTGCCCGGCCGCAGCGGCTCACGCTCGACGACCGAGAGCACTGAGTCTTTGCAGATCACGGCTTTCATCAGAGGGGACAGAAACAGCCTAGTCTGCTCGCCGTGAACGTCCTCATCGCCGCCGACATGGAGGGGATCGCCGGGATCGAGGACTACGGCGACTGTCTGCCATCGCACCCGCGCCGGTACGCACGCGGTCGCCGGCTGATGACCGACGAGGTGCTGGCCGCGATCGGGGCCCTGAAGGCCGGCGGAGCCGGGCGGATCTCGGTCGGCGACTGGCACATGGTGGGGACCAACGTCGAACGCGAGCGGATGCCGGCGGGGGTCGAGGTGCGGCCGATCGCCGACCTGGCGCTGAACGAGGCCTCTCCCTCGATGGCCAAGGCACACGGCGGCCCCCTTGACGCAGTGGTGATGATCGGCCATCACGCCAAGACCCCGAGCCCGAAGGGCTTCTGCTCGCACACCTTCATCTGGGGGATGGAGGTTCTGCTCGACGGCGAGTCGCTGAGCGAGACCCAGGTCTACGCGCAGGCGCTGGCCGCGGAGGGCATCCC
>Ga0207640_10000316_pt1 | contig 32321 bp, 53 predicted proteins | sample KBSCornC42_FD_184300 | JGI IMG/M metagenome (GOLD analysis project Ga0207640, IMG submission 184300) | Corn rhizosphere microbial communities from Kellogg Biological Station, Michigan, USA - KBS Corn C4-2 (SPAdes) (version 2) | ecosystem: Host-associated > Plants > Roots > Rhizosphere > Soil ... | reverse complement strand
GGTCGCTGCCGCATGGCCCCTGTAGCCGGTCGCTGCCGCATGGCCCCTGTAGCCGGTCGCTGCCGCATGGCCCCTGTCGCCGGTCGCTGCCGCATGGCCCCTGTAGCCGGTCGCTGCCGCATGGCCCCTGTAGCCGGTCGCTGCCGCATGGCCACTGTCGCCGGTCGCTGCCGCATGGCCCCTGTCGCCGGTCGCTGCCGCATGGCCACTGTAGCCGGTCGCTGCCGCATGGCCACTGTAGCCGGTCGCTACATTCTTCTTCGCAGCCTTGACGATCCACGCCACGGCAGCCTTGACGACTTCAGGCATCCGCAGTTCTGCGTCGACCGTCAGCCGAACGCCGCAAATCTTGCTGTCCTGATTTTCGTCGCCATGGCGATCGACGGAGCCAGTCAGAGTGACGCGAGCAACGCGTGATCCAAGCGGGTAATAGTTGAACACGTCGAAGGGATTTTCGCAGGCATGGAAGCCGCGATTGCAGATCGAGGGCTCGCCCGACATTTCGAAGGTCTTGCCGACTTCATACTGAAAACCACGGCAAGCAAGGTTCTGATCGAACGCCTTGTAAGCGACGATGCTTTGAACCGGCTCAACCTTGGAAGCCGTCTTCGATTTTGCCGGTGCTTTCGCCACTTCGTTCCTCCAACACTCTGATCGTGTTGAAGGGGGTTCTAGGCAGGTGTGCCTATGTCGTCAAGCACAAAATAGGCAGGTGTGCATATTTCTACATGCGCCTCACCTTGGCATCGCGTAGATCACTCACTTCTCGCAGGCGGCCCGCACTTCTTTGACAAGATCGAAGCGTCCAGCCCTCAAGGCGAATGAGCGCGCGGCTTCGCATTTGCCGTCAGCAAGGAGCTTCCCGACGCGACGATCCTCACCCTCACGCTGGCCAGCTTGCGCAGCAGCAAAGAACGGGCCGCCAACTGGCTGCTGCCCCGACTCGCACCGCGTAAAGGTGCCATTGCTGTTACAGGTGGTTTCGGTCTGCGCGATGCAGACATTGGGTGCTAGAAGCGCCCCAATCGCGATCAGAGTCGTCTTGCGAACCATACCGGCCTCCCCATGATAGTCGTGTCAGTCTCTTCGATCTCATACGGCGTATAGCGTTCGTTCGCCGAGAAGATGCGATACCAGCCCCGCTTCTGCGGAATTCGCTCGACCAACTTTACCACATAGCCGTCGCCATCAAAGAGGGCGAATGGGCCTGGCTGGCGCGGATCACGATCGCGCTTGTCGATCAGGATTTGGTCGCCGTGCTGGAAGTCGGGTTGCATGCTGTCGCCGCGCACGTCGATCAGTTCGAAGTCAGCCGCTCGGCCACGCAACTCCTCTTCGATCAGCCGACGCGGCAACTTGGCAATCTGCCGGTCACCTTCGCCAGTGCCCCCGCCACCCATCCCGGCGAACGACGGGAGCACCGGAATATCGACGTATGTCCGCTCGTCCAGATCGTCGGGTAGATCTGCATCGACGCGGAAGGCGGGAAACTCAGGGTACTGCTCACGCAGTTTGGCCATCGTGTCACGGTGAAGGCGCGATGTAGCACTGCCATTGGCAAACCGATTGATCGTCGTGTTCGCAGCACCAATCTTGGCAGCTATGCGGGCTGGACGCTCGCCGCTCCATTCGACCAGTTCCTGAATCAATGAGATGTCGTCTGCTACGCTCGCCATGATTGGCGGCATAGCAAACCTGCCTATTTTAGCCTCAAAGCAACTCTGCACTTGCATTTAGGCAGGCCTGCCTATAACGTGCCTAGTTATGGAACAGGCTGACCCGCTCTCTTCGCTCTTTGAACGTGCGAAGGCGCACCGCATTCCAATGTCGGAAATTTGCCGCCGGGCCGAGATCGACCCGACGACGCCTTCGCGTTGGAAGCGCAAGAAAAACGGCGCGACACTCGAAAAGGTGACGCAGCTTAACAGCGCGCTCGCCGACATCATCGCCGAAGCAGCCGCAGCATGACCGATACCCGCCCGGCAGCACCGGCGGAAACTCCCGGCGGGGTGTGCCCACCCCCTTTCCAACACCCCGCCGGTCTTTGTCTCACTCAACATGATGGAGAAGCCTGATGGCTGACTTCTGGAGCATTGTCGTTGGCATCGTCGGCACTGCCGTCGTGCTCGGCGGCACGTACGGTTTCGTCGAGATCGCCGATGCCCGCCAGCACGCGCGCTACCGCCGTGCTCAGCAGAACAGGGTCAAGGCTAGGGGCTTCGTCCATTCCGGATGCAATAATTCGTTGTCGGAGCGGAATAATGGCTGATTTGTCGCTCCCGGCGCGGGATTCCGTTGCAGCGCAGCAAGAGCTTTTCCGGCGCGCGGCTTCAGAAGAAGGGCTGACGATCGCCGTTCTGGCGAAGCGCGGCCCGGTGTCTGCGTCCACCATGAAGGGCTGGCGAGATGGCGCCGCGATGCCTGCATGGGCGGTTGGAGCGCTGGGAGAGGCAGGTATTCCGGATCACCTTCTCTCCTTGATTACCGAGCCGTTCGGCCGCTTCATCGTCACGGACGAAAGCGAGGATGGTGACCTCGACACCGCCGCCACTGCCGCGACCGAGTTTGCCGCCGAAGTCCAAAAATCACGCTCACCAAAGAGCCCCGGAGGTCTGGCGATCGTACCGCAAGAAGCGGCTGTTATCCACCAGAAACGGCAGCGGGCGGCAGCATTAATGAGGAGGGCAGCATGAGGCACTATCGCTGGAGCGATGACGATCGATATTTCGGTCCGTTCACTTATGCAAGGGAGCGTAATTACAGAACGTTCACCGTGATCTTCACGGCTGGAGAATCCGAGCACCCCGGCAATCGCCTCCGGATATCCCTGCTCAGTCATACGCTTATTCTGTCGCTCCCGCAGATGATCCCGGGCCACCGGGTTTGGGTGGATACTTCGCGGCACTCTTGGGCGTCCGCGCGAGGCGGCTATTGGGATGAGAGCGAGAAGCAATACGGTTTCAGCCTCGTTGAAGGCACGCTCCATCTGCGCTTCGGCGAGCAGACGCACGATAGCGATACCGACAAATCGAAGTGCATCTTCCTGCCATGGCGTCAGTGGCGGTTCGTCGGCCATCGGCTTTACGCTCTGGACGGCAAGCTATTTGCTCAACTTCCGCATCGGGCGAGATTTAATTCGCCCCAATACGCCGCACAGGAATTGCTCATCAAGGGGTGCCCTACGCAGTCGTTTGAGTTTGACGACTTCGACGGCGAGCGGATCACCGCGACAACTAAAATTGAAGAACGCGAATGGGCGTTTGGTGAAGGCAAGTTCAAATGGTTGTCGCTGTTCCGACGCAACAAAGTTCGGCGCTCCCTAGACCTTCGCTTTTCCGCCGAGACTGGCAAGCGCAAGGGTTCGTGGAAAGGCGGCACACTTGGGCACGGCATTGATATGCTCCCCGGCGAACTGCACGAAGACGCGTTCCGCCGATACTGCGCAGAACACGGGATGACATTCGTCGGCACCTCGGATGCGAGCGTGTTGGCATGATCTCCCATCTCATAGCCTCCTATCGCCAACGCAAAGCCATGAAGCGCTTGGACGAGTTGGTTCAGCAAACCCTCTCCAGCTACGAGCATCGCCAATACCTGGCACGCCGCGCCGCTGCCTTGAAGGGGAGGGCGGGGGCATGAGACGCCGCCAATTGAAATACGCGGTCATGGCGCTGCACGAAAAGAATCCTACGTGGACTGCTCGTCAGCTTTCGATCGCGCTCGACTGCTCGCAAGAGTATATCCGACGCACGGCCTATCGCAACGGATTGTCCCTGAAATCCCATTCGCCTTCCAAGCAAGCTTGGAATGTGAAGAGCGTTCTCCCGCTCAAGCTGCTTCCTGTTCCTATCCCCGCGTTGCCGGAATGTAACGAAAGGATCGCTGCGCGGTGAGCAAGTACGGCGCCAAAAAGACCTCCTGTAACCAGGGCCACACCCACGACAGCAAGCGCGAGGCGAAGCGCTGCGACGAACTGCATCTACTGCAAAGGGCAGGGGAGATATTCAATCTCCGCACGCAGCACCAGTTCTATTTCGTCATTAGCGGCAAGCCTGTGAAGCACCCAAATGGCCGGCGAGCAGGTTTCAAGGCTGACTTCTTCTACACCATCACGAAGACGCTGGCCGACATCGCAGAGGATTCCAAGGGCTACACCGTCCGCGACTATCCCCTGCGTGCCGCGATCTTCCGCGCCCTCTTTCCAGATGTCGAATTGAGGGAAGTATGACGGAGCCACGCTTTGCTGGAGATATAGTGCGCGATGCTGCGGACATGTGGAACATCATGCCAGAGCGCATTTTCGGCCCGCGCCGCGACAGCCGGACATGCGCCGCCCGCTGGGCTGTGATGGCCGCCCTGGACGATCTTGGTTGGACCAGTCCCCGCATTGGCCAATACCTCAACCGGCATCACACGACCGTTCTGCACGGGCTCGGGAGGCTCAATAGGTGAGCGCGGAAGCATTAGCGCATGTCTGGAACGCAGACTGCCCATCGGCAACCCATAAGCTCGTTCTGATCTACCTTGCCAATGGCAGTCCGGCCCTTGGGTACGAGGCCAGCCTTGATTGGCATGGAATGGCCGCATTTGCCGGCTTCCACTGGCAGGATGGGCCAAAGTATGTCGGCGAGCTGGCAGACGCGGGCTTCGTTCACTGGCCCGATCAGGCGGAATGCTTTGTCTCATATGACGGCGAATATGTTGAAGAGCCGGATTGGGATAGCGAACCCAAGAAGCTGAAAGCTCGTGTTCGCGCGTTGCTCATGCGCGACGGCGATGGGTGTCGATACTGCAAAAAGACATTCCCGCACTATCACGTCGATCACGTAATTCCGAGATCGCGCGGCGGCCCCGACAAGCTGGATAACCTCGTTCTGGCATGCCCGACATGCAATATGGCCAAAGGCGCTCGCACCCCGGAAGAGTGGGGAGGGCCCCATTGAGCGGATACGTCCGCCTGTATCGCGGCTGGCGCGACTGCGACGTGTTCGCCGATGAGCCCATGTCCGAGCGTGAGGCTTGGCTGTGGTTGATCGAGCATGCCGCATGGAAGCCGATCGTGCGCACCAACGCCAAAGGCGAACGCGTCAAGATCGATCGCGGCCAGCTTCATGTGTCACTTCGCGCCCTGGAGAAGGTGTTTGGCTGGGGTAAGAACAAGGTCGCTCGCTATCTCCAACGCCTTGAAGACCATGAAATGATCGGGACAGCTACGGGACAGTCAGGCACCATTCTAACCGTCTTGAACTACAGCAAATATCAGGATGACAGGGACAGTCGGGACACTGAAACCGGGACAGCTACGGGACAGTCGCGGGACACACATAAAGAAGGGAAAGAAGGGAAAGAAGAAAGTAAGCCCGCGCCGAAGCGCGGGCCACGTCCCGATTATGCAATTCCAGATTTCGTTCCTGCCGAGCCTTGGGCGGCCTACGACACGATGCGGAAGCGCAAAAAGGCTCCGATGGATGGCTACATTGCTGAAAAGCAATTCAAAAAGCTGGCCCAGTTTGCAGCGTCGGGTTGGGATATCGCTAAAATTCTCGACAAGGCCACCGTCAATAACTGGACCGACCTGTTCGAGCCCACGCCAGGCCGCGATGACGCAATGCGTGCTAACCCCAGCCGAGCAGCCAACGATGCCCCGAAGCTCAGCACCGAAGAGCAGCGAGCCTATGTCGAGCACGTGGCCAAGAAGTTCGGGCGAATGAACCCAGATGCCACGCTGCCGGCAGAACGCATCGGCAAGCCAATCACGCTGGCTTCACTCGCTGCAGCACAAGTCGGGGGGCATCACTGATGAACCCGAACTCAGGCCAGAGGCCGGACATTGGCGACGTTCCGATCGATATCCAATTCCGCAATGGCCAGATCAAGCGCGACGTGAAGGCCGAGCAATACCGCTGGAAGCCATGGAACTGGGGCGAGAGCGATTGGGATATCGTCCGCTGGCAATACGCCACTGCCTCCGCTCAGCACAAGGACATGGCCGCATGACCCATCCCTACACCCTGGCATATCGAGAGGAAGAACGGTGAGCGAGTTTCGCATTTTCTCCATTTGGTTCGCGATCGGCGCGTCTGCCTTCACGATTATCATTTGGATCGCCACGCCCAACTCGCCGTTGTCGTTTGATGGATTGATGCGGGCTTATGCCTACGCCGCGAATATTGGGTTTCTCGCGGTCGCTGTGCTCGGACGGAAGCCGTCATGACCCAAACGGACAAGAGGATCTAAACGATGGGCTGGATTCTCATTGGCGTGATTGCGTTGCTGGCGATCACTGGCACCCGCGTGATCGCGGACAAGTTCAATTCTGGCGGAAGGTATTAGGGAACATGGCAAAGGGGCGGGGAGCGACGGACGGTTGGTGCATCCTTCGCACGCGGGGAGGAAGCACACTCAAGCTGGCATCATCGCTTGCTGACAGCGGCGTGGAAGCCTGGACACCGACAGCGACGATCACGAAGCGCAAGGGAAGGGCGCGCGATCGTGTTGACGCACCCATGCCGATCCTGCCAACGTTCGTGTTCGTCAAGTCAGTATATGTCGCCGAGCTACAGCGCATCTGTGCGCTAGTTATGAGCCCGCATCCGGCCTTCTCGATATTCCGTTACCTAAACCGCATTCCCGTGTTGTCTGATCGCGATATCTCCAGTCTGAAGGACGCGGAGGATCGAGCGACCATGGATCACCGAAAGCAACAGAGGAAGGTCGCCCCGATCGGCACGCATGTTCGCCTGGCCGATGGAGCATTCGCCGGCCTTTCTGGAGTTGTCGAGCAAAGCGACGGCAAATCCGCGATCGTCGCATTCGGCAGCAACTTCCGTGTCGAAATTGCCACTTGGCTTTTGCCCCAAGATTTGCTAGAGGGCAGCGCGTCTATTTTGGACGCAGCCGCCCAAGCGGCATAGACTGTCGCTGATGGCCGAGCCACCACAGTCGCCCCTGCTAATAGCGGGTAAGCGACGCAATTATTTCAATACATTCGGCGTAGGTCGCCCCCTTTCGACTGATCGCCGATCCCGCCGCCAATCATTCCGACGCAAGCATTAGAGCCATCGTGGTCAATCGCGGTCGGCGCTGTTTGTGCGGCGGGTAACATTCACGGCTGTTGGGAGGAGGTGATCCTTTCCTCGCGCGCCGGAAGCGAGGGCTTATGGCCGATACGGCTCTAGTAGCAAAACGTAGTAATCGCGGAAGCAAGCCAGGCGAGCGGCGCGGAGGCCGACAGAAGGGCGTCCCGAACAAGGCTACAGCATCGATCAAGGAAGCGGCAAGAGAGTACACAGAGAAGGCGCTAGGAACCTTTGTCGCGTGTATTGATGATGCCAAATCGCCCTGGGCCGCAAAGGTCGCGGCAGCTTCGGCTATTCTCGACAGAGGTTATGGCAAGCCAAGCACGGTCATAAGCGGCGATGAGGATGGCGGCCCGGTCGCGCTCGTTTCCACTATCGAGTTGATCGGCGTTCGCTCCGGTGAAGGTTAGGATCAAGATACCGGACAAGCTCGTCCCGGTATTCGAAGGTGAGGCAGACGTAAGAGGGGCGCGGGGCGGACGCGGTTCGGCAAAGAGCCGGACGTTCGCCAAGATGACGGCGGTACGCGCCCATATGTGGGATCGCGAGGGTCGCGAAGGCATCATCCTCTGTGGCCGGCAGTTTCAGAACAGCTTGACCGAATCTTCGATGGAAGAGGTCAAGGCTGCGATCCGGTCAGAACCTTGGCTGGCTGCGCATTTCGATATTGGCGAGACGTACATACGCACCAAGTCGGGGCGCGTCTCTTATGTGTTCGTCGGACTGTCGCGCAACATCGACAGTATCAAGTCGATGTCGCGTATCTTGCTGGCGTGGATCGAAGAGGCTGAGAACGTCACCGAAGAAGCCTGGGTGAAGCTGGAGCCCACGCTGCGAGAGGAAGATAGTGAGCTTTGGGTGACCTGGAACCCGGAGCGCGAGAAGTCGGCAACGAACAAGCGCTTCGCCAACAGCACCGATCCTAGAACCAAGATCGTCGTGATGAATTACCGCGACAACCCGTGGTTCCCCGCCATTCTTGAGCGCAAACGCCAGAAGGACAAGAGCGAGCGTCCGCACCTCTACGGTCATATATGGGAAGGCGAATACATGACCCTCATGGAAGGGGCGTATTTCGCAGAGCATCTGATCGATGCGCAGGACAGCGGTCGCGTCGGGTTCGTTCCCGAAGATCCGCATCTGGTTATCAGGCTGTTCGCGGACATCGGCGGGACGGGAGCGAAGGCGGACAATTTCGTGTTCTGGGCGGCGCAGTGGGTCGGGCTCGAAATACGCTGGGTCAACCATTACGAGCAACAGGGCCAACCGATCGCAACGCATCTCAACTGGCTGCGCACTCAAGGTTACACGCACGACAAGACGGTGATCTATCTACCGCATGACGGCGACACGAACGATCGCGTGTTCGATGTCAGTTACCGGACAGCATTCGAAGGCGCGGGCTATACCGTTCACGTTATCCCCAATCAGGGGAAGGGTGCGGCAATGAACCGTGTCGAGCGCGCCCGAGAGCTGTTCCCGCGTATGCGGTTCGACGAGACGAAGTGCGATCCGGGCCTGAAGGCGCTCGGTTGGTATCACGAAAAGAAGGACGAGAAGCGGGACATCGGGCTCGGCCCTGAACATGATTGGGCAAGCCATAGCGCGGATGCATTCGGCGCTGGCTGTGTGGCCTATGAGGAACCCCGTCCCGTCGTCGCGTCTCCAACGCCTCCGCAGATAAACGCAGGATCACAGGGATGGATGGCCGCATGACCGATACCCGTCTCGACGTCCTGCGTCGCAAGCTCGACGCCCGCACCGATCATGAAGGCAAGGCAAAGCCGGGGTTCGGTGAGAATGTCGAGGCCATCAAGGCTGAGATCGCACGCTTAGAGGGGGTGTCCAAGAATGGCTAGCGCTCCCCTGATGTCGAACGATCCAGGCGCTCCACGCGACTGGCCGTTGCAGGAAAAGGAAAAGAGCCCGACATCTCCCGCCGATTCCGGCGGCAAGATGACGGATGAGGAAACGCAAGAGTTCCTTGACCATGCCAGGACCGAGTTCCAGGCTGATACTGATTACGATCGCCCTAACCGTGAAGCGGCGCTGGACGACCTGGTGTTCGTGTTCAAGGACCCGTGGGACCCGGTAGTTCGTCGCTCGCGTGAGGCGCAAGGGCGCCCGTGCATTTCGATCAACACGTTGCCTCAGACGATTGGCCAGGTCATCGGCGATCGTCGCCTGAACGAAACGTCTATCCGGGTTCTGCCGAAAGAGGATGGCGACAAGGACGTTGCGGAGGTCCGCGCCGATCTGATCCGCAATATCGAGGCGCAATCGAAGGCCAAGCGCGTTTACGACCGCGCACTCGAAAATCAGGTCGCTTGCGGGATCGGAAACTTCAAGGTCGTGCTGGATTACGCCGACGATGACGTGTTCACGCAGGATATTTTCATCCGGACGATCGCCAATCCGCTTGCTGTTATCTGGGATCGCATGTCGGTCGATCCGACTGGCCGAGATGCGCGTCATTGCTTTGTGCAGGACACGATGCCTCGCAAGGTGTTCGAGCGCCGTTGGCCCGACCATACGCCAGACGATCTCGGCATGGAGCTGTCCACGCGTTTGCGTCAGAACGGATGGTTCACGAACGACGTCGTTCGCATCGTTGAATATTGGCGGATGGTCTATCGCGACCGCACCATCGCCTTGATGAAGGACGGCTCGGTCCTTGACGTGACCGATAAGGACGAAGCTGAATACGCTGAGAACCTTTATCTCGATGATCAAGGCAAGCCACGTAAGCGCGTAGCCCCGCGTTGCGTGGCGCAGATGTACCTGATTACGGGTCATGCCATCCTTGACGGCCCGTACGAGCTTCCGATCAACCGTTTGCCAGTGTTCCGCGTCAATGGGCGCGAGGGAATGGTTGGCGACGATCGTGTTAGGTTCGGACTGACGCGGTTCGGCAAGGACGCGGCGCGGCTGAAGAACTACTGGCGCTCAACATCGGCTGAGTTGCTGGCGATGGCGCCCAAGGCTCAGTGGGGCGGCCCTGCCGACGCGTTCGAAGGCCGGGAAGAGGCCTTCCGCAATGCCCATCGCAGCGGTGATCCGCTGCTGATCTGGAACAAGAACCCGAGCAGCCCGCCGCAGCGCATGGACCCGCCGCCGCTTCCCGCAGCGGTACTCAACGAAGCGGCGATGAATGCGCAGGACGTCAAGGACACGACGGGCATTCAGGACGCGTCGCTTGGCATCCGGTCGAATGAGACAAGCGGTAAAGCGATCATGGCCCGCCAGCGCGAAGGCGACGTGGCGACGATCATGTACCACGACGAGCTTAACAGCGCGATCGGGGAATGTGGCGACGTCATCAACCAGTTGATCCCGATCGTCTACGATACGGCCAGAACCATTCGAGTAATAGGCAAGGACGGTGATGCTCGACTGGTTCGGATCAATGACCCGATGCATCCGGACTCAATCGATCTGGCAAAGGGCAAGTATGACGTCGCGATCACGACTGGCCCGTCGTTCACCACGCGCAGGGTAGAGGCGGCTGAAGGCATCATCCAGCTTGCACAGGCCGTTCCGTTGATCGGCCAGGCAGCGCCGGACCTTCTCGTTGCGACGCAGGACATTCCGAACGGCGACGAGTTCGTTGAACGGCTGAAGAAAGCCCTTCCTCAGCAACTGACGCAAAACGACGATGCCGGTTCGGAAGGAACGGAGGGGCATGAAGGCGCGCAGCCGCAAGCCGATCCGATGCAGGCCCAACAGCAGCAAATGGCCGCCATGCAGGCGGAGGCCGCGCAGGCAGCACAACAGCACGCCATGCAGATGGCACAGATCGAATTGCGCAAGGAGCAGGCGCTTGCTGAAAAGGCGGAAGCCGATGCACGAGCAGCGGTCGCCAATGCGGAGCGGGCAGAGGCGCAGGCCGAAGAGGCGCGCGCAAAGCTTCATGGCGGTATCGCCAGCACGATCAACAGTTTGGCCCCCGAAGAGTCGGTACTTGGGGATGAAGCCGGAACAGCCGACACGCCCCCCGGCGCGCAGCCGGCCGCTCTGGAAGCGCAATTATGACCGATACCACGCTCGCGCCCGATGATGGCGCGAACACTGAGCAGGATTTCGCTCAGTTCGAGGCCGAAACGCTCGGCAAGACTTCCGGGGATCATGCCCCCGCAACTGTGACGAATGAAGACGAAACCGGGGAAAATGGCACCGGCGCAGTCGAAGGCGAAACCGGCGACGGAAAGCCCAAAACCAATTCCGTCCAGGAACGCATGAACGAAATGACGGCAGCCCGCCGAGAAGCTGAACGCGTCGCTGAAGAGCGTGCGCGGGAAGTGGAGTATTGGAAGGGCGTAGCCGAAGGGAAGAAGCCGGAGGCCGAAGTTGGGAAACCAGCCGAAGGCGACGATCCCGAGCCCAAGCCTGATGATTACGAATACGGTGAGGCGGATGCCCGCTTCATCGCCGACAACGCGCGCTGGAACGCGCGAGACGAGTTCCGCCAACAGCAGCGGCAGGCCAATGAACAGGCCGAAGCCGCCGCTCTGCGACGCGGACACGAGGCTCGCGTAGCCGAAGCGGTCGAGAAGTATCCCGATTACGCAGAAAAGGTCCAGGCGTCCGCAGATCGCGGCGAATGGCCCTGCACTCAGGTAATGGCGCTTGGCATCATGGCTTCCGAAGTGGGGCCTGATGTCGCTTATCACCTGGCGTCCAATCATGCAGAGGCGGCCCGCATTGCGAAGCTGCACCCGCTGGAACAGGCGCGCGAACTCGGGCGGATTGAAGGAGGCTTCCTGAACAAGCCGAAAGAGCCGGCCCCCAAGGTCGACGCTCCGAAAGCCCCACCACCGCCTACGCATCAGGCGCGCGGCGTGGGTGGCAAGTTCGAGGTTGATGACGACACTTCCGACTTCGCGGCCTTCGAGGCGAAATACCAGCGTAAATAACAACCCGAATGCCACGTCGTGAGACGTCGCTTTCCCTGCGCCCCACGGCTTCGGCCGTGTGGGCCTGATGGAGCACTACGGAAATGTCCAATCAGTTCAAACTCACGCAGAAGGTGGCCAACACCTTCCTGATGATCCTCAAGAACCAGCTCGTGATGGGCAAGATCACGAGTTCCGAATACAGCGAGGAATTCGGCCAGAAGAAGATGCAGATCGGTGATACCCTCACCGTTCGGCGCCCTCCGTCGTTCGTTGTGAGCGACGGCCCGACGTTCAAGAATCAGGACGTCGTGGTCGGTTCGGCCACCGTCAAGATCGACAAGCAGAAGCATATCGGCTTCACCTATTCGGATCTCGAGCGCGCCCTGTCGGTCGATAACGCGCTGGAAGATGCCACGCTCAACGCCAAGATGGCCGCGCTCGCGCAGCAGATCGACAGCGACGGCATGGCACAGGTGCTCAAGTTCTCGCAGTGGGTCGGTACGCCGGGCCAGGTGATCAACTCGGCGGTTGACTTCAACGAGATGCCGAAGCGCCTGGACAACCTCGCGGTGCCGCAGACTGATCGCAATGCGGTGCTGGCGGTCGATGACTGGTGGGCAACCGCCGGCTCGTTCACCGGCAACAACTTCTTCGACAACGACATCACGAAGAGCGCGTTGCAGCGGGCACGTCTGCCGATGCTGGGTTCCGTCCAGCCGTATATGTCGCAGAGCGTTCTTGCTCTGACCACCGGAACGCGTACGGCTTCGGGCGTTATCCAGGTCAACGGCGCGTCGCAGAACGTCGACTATTCGACGGTTCGTGACACCTACGTTCAGAACCTCAACATCAAGGGTCTGACCGTTGGCTGGACGATCAAGGCCGGCGAAGTGTTCAGCATCGCGGGTGTGTATGCGGTGAACCCGCGCACGCATCAGGCGATGAACTACCTGCAACAGTTCGTCGTCATGTCGGACTTCACTGCGGCGGCTGCTACCGGCACCATTTCGGTGTCGTTCCCGATCATCATTCCCGATGCATCGGATACCACGACCGCCCGCACGAACACCGCGTTCTCCACGTGCAACTCAGCGCCTGCGGATTCGGCGGCTATCACGTTCCAGGGCACGGCCAGCACGCCGTACACTCAGAACGCCGCCTTCCATAAGTCGGCGATCCAGTACGTGTTCGTGAAGCCGCCCCGTCCGCACACCGGCGAGTTCGAATATGCCACTGACCCGGAAACGGGCATCAGCATTCGTCTGTGGGCATTCTCGGACGGTAGCGCCGACACGCACGCTTATCGCGCGGACGTGATCTACGGCGTCGAGAACCTCGACCCGCGTCTTGGCACGCGCGGCAGCGGCCTCGCCTGATCGAACTAAGCAGGGGCGTCTTTCGGGGCGCCCCTGTCCGTTGACGGAAAGGCTGACCCCATGACCATCAAGAAGTTTCCCGGCTGGCGCTGGGGCAAGGATCATCCCGAAGGCGCGATATTCGACTCCGAGGATGACGTGCCCAAGGGTTATGTCGATGATCCCAATTTGCTGAAGGTTGCCCCGGAAGGGGATAAGGCGGAGCGCGCACGACTTGCGGCCGACCTAAAGGCAAAGGGCGTCAAGTTCTTTGCGGGCGCGACCACAGAGAAGCTCCGCGAGCTTCACGCGGCCAATCTGGACTGACCAGTGACTATCGCTAGCGCGATCATCTTCTCGGCTCTCCGGGAGTCGAACCTGATTGGCGTGAACTCCACGCCGACGCCGGGTCAGTCGAATGAGGCGCTGTCGCGGCTGAACGCGATCGTTGCGTCTGTGTTCGGCTATGAAGTCGGCGAAAAGCTGGCGGATTGGCCTGTCGGCGTTGTCGGGGTGACGTTCTGCGGACCAACTTTCTGGTCTGAGCTTCACTGGCGGCGACCGCATTCGAACGTGCGGCTTGTCGTCCATCATGACCAGGCCGAAACGATCATATTGCCCTCGCAACCGGATGATGGCGCGCGTCTCGCGTTGATCGACGTGGGGCAGAACCTCGCCACTTATCCGGTTACCCTTGATGCTGACGGGCGCAGGATCGAGGACGCAACCACTCTGACGCTCAATACAAATGGCGAAGGTAGGGCTTGGCTGTACCGCGCCGATCTCGGCAACTGGATCAGGATCGACAGCCTGACCGCCGACAGCGAATTGCCCATTCCGCCGGAATATGACGACGCGTTCATCACTATGCTCGCGATGCGTCTGAACCCGCGATACGGGCGCCAGATCACACAGGAAACCGCAACCGCGATGGAGCGGTCGATGAACCAGCTTCGCGCGCGTTATGCGCAGCGTGTGGTCACTCCTGCGGACATCGGTGTGCTGCGGCCCACGGTCCAGGTCTACAATGCCAATCTTTACTGGCCCTACCGCAATACGGGATGGGGTTGGGGCTGGATGAACTAATGGTAGCCATCCCGCTCGGTCGATCAGATTGGCGTCGTGGTGTTGCCAAGGAGCCAGAACTGCGGTTCGTCAACCGCTATTACGAGACGAACCCAGCCGATCAGACGTCGCAAGCTGCTCTTATCTCGCGTCCAGGCCTTCGACGGTTCAAATATGTCGGGGCTGGACCCATTCGCGGGGTCTATTCGCAGCCTGGGAGCTTCAACGATGCGCTGTTCGTCGTCTCTGATGACGTGTGGTGGCGTGTCGATCGCGATGGCACTGCCACGGTGCTTCAGACGGGCCTCAATCCGGGCACGGCGGCGGTCAGCATGGCCGGAACCGGGAATATCGGCGATACGCCAGAATATATGTTCCTCGCCGATGGCCGGAACCTCTGGGTCTATGTCGAGAACGGCTACGCGAAGGGCACGGTAAGCGGCTCTCCCGCGAACAACGACGTAATCCGGATCAACGCGACCTATTACAAGTTCACGACCGGTTCGGTGAACGCTGGCGCGCCGGCCGGAACCAATGCCAATCCGTGGTTGGTCGCCTTGGGCGCGAATGACACGTTGTCATGGGCCAATTTCGCAGCTGCGCTGGGCGCTTCGGGAACGGCCGGCACGGATTACAGCACGGCGCTGACGATCAACACCGATATCATCGTGATCGCGACATCATCGACGCTCGTTTCGGTGCGATCGGTCCTGATCGGCGCGCTCGGCAACGGCATTGTGACCACGGAGACGGGAGCGTCGATCGCGTGGACGGCAGGAACCCTGACGGGTGGCGGAACCCCTACGGTAACGGCGGTCGAAACACCTGATGACGTTGGTGTGATCTCGCTTGGCTATATCGCTTCTCATGTCGTGGTGATCCCGGCGCAAGGCGAGGGGGTCAACGGCCGGTTCTTCTGGATCGACCCGGGCGAAACAACGATCGATCCGCTCAACTTCGCGACCGCAGAACGGGCGCCAGACCCGATTTTCAGCGTCGTGGTGTTCGGCGATCAATTCTGGCTCCCGGGCTCGACGACGACGGAAGTTTGGTACTTCACCGGCGATCCCGACATCCCTGTGCTTCGCATGCAAGGCGTCACCTTCGATCGCGGAACGCTGGAGGGCATGGCGATTCAGGTAAAGGGAAGCATGGTGATCGTCGATCCCGATGGTGGCGTTTTCCAGATCGCGGGCGGCATCGAGCGGATCAGCACCCCCAGCGTGGAAGAGAGGATTCGAGAGGCGGATGCCTATTTCGCCAAGGTTCAGGGAGTAATCTGATGCTGCAATGGGCAGACACGTTCAATCGGTATGGCACGAACACAGCTCTGCTGCTTAACGGCGTATACGCCGAAGTGCACAACGCGACCCTAATCGCCGATCCTGATCCGACTTCGACGCAGAAGGTTCTACATCACGTCCCGAACACGGACTATAACGAACTGTACCGCTTTGCCTTTCCTGGCGGCTCCAAGGCCACAATGGGCTTTCAGACCAACATTTGGTGCGACCAGCTTCCGACGCTTGGAGGCTTCCTGCCAGGATGGGAATTCCGCGACAGCGCCAACGTTGCGCAAGTGTCCATCTCGATTGAAACGACCGGCGCAATGTCTATCCGTAGAGGCGCTGTAAACGGTACTGTTCTCGCTACCACCACTGTTCCCGTGGTCACCGCGAACGCATGGCATCGCATCGAAGCCAAGGCGACGATCAACAGTGCGACAGGCTCCGTCGAAATTCGCGTCAACGGCAGTTCTGTCTTGACCGTCACCGGGGCCAATACGCAGTCAAGTGCGCTATCGTCTTCCGCCCAAATTGCCTACAGCAAAGCCTATTCTGGCGGGATAAACACTTCGCATAAGAATTTCGCGGTGTGGGATATAACTGGCACCTATAACAACAATTTCCTTGGCTCCGTTCAGATGACGGACATCGATACGAACGCCGACACTAGTCTGACATGGACTCCTTCGACTGGCACGGTGGGCTGGTCCATCCTGGATAACAACCCACCGGTCGATACGACATATGTTTCGGCTGCCAGCGTGCTGTCGAATATTTTCGGGTTGGGCAATCTGCCGGCCGACGCGACCAGCGTTAAAGGGCTCGTCCTCGTTAATCGCTCGTGGAAGATCGACGGTGGCGACGGCAACACGCAGATGGGCATCGTCTCCGGCGCCAGCACCGGCCTTGGCACCGATCGCCCGATCACCACCGCGCCAACCTATTGGTGGGACGTGATGGAGGTAGATCCCGCGACAGCCGTCCCCTTCACACCAACTGGTTTCAACGCGGCGTCACTCAAGCAGTCTCGGACCGTCTAAATGGTCGCAACTGCCGGGGTCAGGGCGTCTAGCGCTTATGTCACGTCGCTGACCGGAACGTCGAACGCCATCCAGGCTAGTCAAGCGTTCGTGCGTGTCCTCTACAATATCCCAACGGTCGCCGTTTGGTCGTCGTCGGCTTACGTCACGACGCTGATGCAGACATCGAACGAAATCAGATCGTCGGCTGCATATATCACCGTGCTCTATCGCGGGCGCGTTGCGCAACCTCAATTGCGCGCGTGGACGTACACGATGGATGGGCACGACTTCTATGTCCTTCGCCTCGGTGATTTCTGCACGCTGGTCTACGATACGTTTTCCAAGCAGTGGTCAGAGTGGGAAGGGGGTGATCTTCCGTTTTGGCGCGCGAATTGCGGCATGAACTGGATTGGCGGCCAACTGTTCGCAACGGATTTTGGGTCTAACGTCGTTGTGGGCGATGATACGTGGGGCCTGCTCTGGTTCCTAGACCCGCTCCTACCCTATGACGAGGCTCCCGACAGCGAAGCACCGGCACAGCAAATCCCGTTCGATAGGATCGTTACTGGAGAGGTTACCCTTAGAGGCCGCGATTCGGTCCCGTGCTACGGGATATTTCTGGCTGGCGACAATTACGGCCTCACCGCGACCGATTTCACGCCGGGAGTGACGCTGGAGACGAGCGACGATGACGCGCGCACGTTCGACAATCAGGGCACGATCACGGTCCCGGCAGATTACCAGCAAGAAGACCCCTACGAATGGCTGTCGCTGGGCCTGATGAGTTCGCCGGGTCGCGTCTTCCGGATCACGGATAACGGCGTGTTCACGCGCATTGACGGCATGGACATGAACGACAATGCCGGGTGATCTCCAGCCACTCGCCCAGAACTTCCAGATCGTTGACGGCAACGGCTTCCCGACGCTCTATTTCATCAAATGGGCGCAGCAGCGGCAAATAGATATAACTGCCGGGATCACGGCGACGCAGGCTCAGGCGCTTATCGATGATTGGGCTGCTGCCAGAGACATAAACACCACCTCCGATCTGACTGGTGGCGGCAATCTGTCCGCTGATCTTACGCTCGGCCTTAGTAACACCACTGTCGTTCCCGGAAGCTATACCAGCGCCAACGTTACGATCGATGCCAAGGGTCGGGTTACGGCTGCGACCAATGGAGCATCGGCTGGGATTACAGCCCTCACAGGCGATGTTACCGCGACAGGTCCAGGAAGTGTAGTTGCCACACTAGCCAATACTGCGGTCGTGGCCGGCAGTTACACGTCGGCGAATATCACCGTTGACAGTAAGGGTCGCGTAACTGCGGCCAGCAACGGTTCGGGCGGCGGCGGAACGCCATGGGATTTCGCGCCTCCGCTAGCGTCATATCTCTCCACGGCGATAGGCTCACCCGGGGCCGTAACTAACGATACGAACGTTGGTTTGATTATTGACGGCGGCACGCCAGTATCGGGTGACGTAATTCGTGCGAGAGGTAAAACTGCGACGTCACCTGCAACTGCGTGGACGCTCAGGACTAAGATTCTAGGCACGATGAGTACAGATAACTATTCCAATTACGGAATAGTAATAGCAGATACTATATCTAACCGTGCGATTAGCTGGGGAATGACAACTGATTCTGCTGGGGCTGGTCCTTCGCTAGTTGTGCAGAGGCGAAATCTTCCATCAGGATTCAGCGCCACTTCCTACTCTTCAATTCAATTTACTAAGCTATCACAGCCCCTTTGGATCGGTGTGGTTTTCGACGGAACCAATTTGAACTATCAGATTTCAGGGGACGGAAAATCCTGGATTACGTTGTTCTCCGAAGCCGCCACGGCGTGGCTGACAAATCGCGCCAATTTCGTCGGGGTTGGAATTGTTTATAGCCGGACAACGGGTCCAAAAGCGTACGTCACGACGTATTATTGGTCGGATAATGTCGTTTGATCTTACGGCGGTTAAGCAATTCATCAACGATAGAAACCCTGCTGAAGCGGCCAGAAATAGCCTCACTGGACTACGGCTTCGACGCCCCCGGCTGGATCGCAAACCAAAGCAACGTCGCTCTAACGGATGGCTCAAGCGTGGGCCTCTTCGGCAACAATGGCGCAAAGGTCTTTGACGCACACTGGCTGTTCATAGCGCGGGGCAGGGAGGCCCTCGATCTAGGCGCGGACATGCTGGCGGCAATGTTCGATCTCTACGGCGCTCGCGTCATCAGGGGCATGATCCCCACGGAGCGTAAGGCGTCACGCTGGTTCACCCGCAAGCTTGGGTGCCGTTCGCTGGGCATAATTGAAACGATCAGAGGGCCGCACGAGCTGTTCATGCTCGCCCGCGCCGACTTCGAAAGGTGAATTAATGGGCAGTCTCGTCAGCGGGATCATTGGCGGCATTGGGTCGATCTTCGGCGGCAATTCTACCAAGAAGGTGGCGAACCAGGCGTTCGACTACGCGAAGTCCTCGCCGCTAACCAACTATCTCGGGACCGGCGCGAACGCGAACAGCATGTTGGCTGGGGCTCTTGGGGTTGGTGGCGATGCGTCTGGGTTCAATACCGGACTGAACAACTACCTCGGCTCGTCCGGATACAACTTCACGCTGGATCAGGGCTCCAAGGCGATCACAGGCAATGCGGCTGCGCGCGGGCTGTTGGGGAGCGGAGCGACCGCGAAGGCGCTGACGAGCTACGGGCAGGGCCTAGGGCAGCAGTATTTCAACAACTATCTGGCGCAGCTTGCAGGCTTGTCCAGCCAAGGACTCAACGCCGGCAATTCGATTGTCGGCGCCGGATCGGCCGCAGCACCGAACGCTGCCAAGGCGGAAGAGGGCAAGTGGCAAGGTATCACCAGCGGCGCCGGTTCGATCGCTGGGTTCTTCATCTAGGGGCGGCTTAAATGGCAACAGACTATGGCGCGCTCGGCCCGTGGGCAGGAGCGGCAGCAGCCGGATATGATCGCGCGCACGCCGATAAATTGCAGCGCGCGACGCAGAACGCCCTGGCTGGCTACGGCCAGGACCCGGACACGGCTGTCAAGAACTTCATGGCGGTTGATGCGCCCGCAGCGATCGGCCTTCAGCATCAGCTTACGCAGCAGCGGGCGGCGATGGCTTCCCAGCAAGAGGAAAGCCGTAAGCGCGCCTTGGGGGCTATCACGGGCGCTACCGACATGCTGCGCAAGGTCCGGAATAGCGGAGGCGATGTTGGGTCTGCTTATGACCACTTGGACCAATCCGGCATTCTCGACACGCTTGGCATGTCACCCCAGGAAAAGGCGCAGTACCGCGCGGCCATCGTTGCCAATCCAGATCTGATCGACATCATCGGCCAGAAGGCCGTTGAGGGTATGATCGTGACCCCAGGCAGCGATGTTGTGGACAAGAATAATCCAACCAACGTGCTCTACCGCAATCCGGTCGCGCCGAAGCCGCTTGTCGTCCGCCGTGGCGATGGCGGCTCTGACGTGATTTACCCAACGCCGCCGGGTGGAGCGCCTGCAGCCACGCCTGGGGCCGCTCCAAGCGGCCTTCCGGCAACGCCCGGTTCGCCGCTTACCGTCGAAACCGCGCGCCCGCTGTTCAAGGCGCAGGAATCCAGCGGAAACTATGGCGCTGTCAACAAAGACACTGGCGCGCTCGGCGCCTATCAGGTCATGCCGAACACGGGCGCGGCGATCGCAAAGCAGCTCGGCCTTGCGTGGCGTCCTGACATGATGACGCGCGACGATCCCGCAAGCGTGCGATATCAGGACGCGATCGGCGGTGCTGCGATCAAGGAAGCGCTCAATGCTTCTGGCGGCGATCCGCGCACGGCGTTCATGTACTATTACGGCGGCCCTGATCGCTCGAAATGGGGACCAAAGACGCGCCAATATGCAGATGAGATGCTTGCACGCACGGGTGGCGGCAATCGGCAATCGGCTGCTCCTCAGGCTGGGGGTGTTGCATATAGCACGCCGGGCGCCCCTCCCAAGCCAACGGGCCATATGGCGACGCCTGAGGATTACCAGAGATTCCAGCTCGACCAGAATGTGCGCTATTGGGTGAATGCCGATGGCAAGCCTGAGGCGATCAGCGGACAGGATAAATCGCAGGGCCAGCTAAAGCCGGTTCCTCAGCAAATCGTCTCTAAGGTGATCGAAAACAGAAATTCCATCAGGAATGTCGATAAGGCCCTTGCGGAGTTGGATAAATATCCCGGCGGTGTAGGGCCCGGCACCGGCGCGCTTGGCAACTGGTTCACGCAGCTCAATGACCCAAAGGGGAACGATGTTCGCGCTGCCATTGCCAATATCGGCAGTCTCATCATTCACGACCGATCAGGCGCCGCTGTTACGGTTTCCGAAACTCCGCGCCTTCAGCCGTTCATTCCTCTCACCACCGATACCGCCGAAACGGTGAAGAAGAAGCTTGTGAGGCTCCGCTCGGAAGTCGCGGCGATCAACGACGATTACGAACTGCAATATGGTCCAGACCAAGGATATAAGCCGCTGGTTGGTAGTTCCTCTGTTGGGGAACCGCGACCTGCGACCAGCGCACCGGCCTCGAACACTCCGGGCTCAAGCCAGCAAAATCCTATCCCGATCCGCACTGCGCAGGACGCGATCAAGAACAGCGGTAAATGGGTCAAGACCCCTGATGGCCGTGTGGGGAGGGCGAAATAATGGGTCAGGCTCGTGACCCCTGGCAGTCGGTGATTGATTTCAACGCGAGCGATGAGGCTAAGAGCGCTCCTCCGCGCTATACGCCTGCGCCCGACGCCTACTCTAAGGTGATCGATTTTTCGCCAACCACAGATAGCGCGCCGCAACAGCCGGCGTCTCCAGCAACCCCGACTTTGAACGGAGTCAAAGGCTCGGCTGACGTGATTGGCGCGCCTCAGGAAATGAAATTCGGCGATGAGGATCATCGCGCCGGTCGACCGAATCTTAGCCTAACGCCAGATCAGGAAGCGCAGGTAGTACACATCCTATCGACGGCGCCGATCGATCAGGCATCTAATCTCGCCCGCTCTTATCTGCATTCGCAGGGCTGGCCTGGCACGCAAGGCGATAACTTCGACAACGTTATCGCCGCCCGCCGCAAGACAGGCAAGGTCAACGAGCAATTCGCCTATGCCAAGCCGCAATACACTCCATCTGCCACGGGGGCGGCGGCTGAGGGCACTGCAGAAGGCGCCAGTGTCGGCGCGGCGCCTAAGCTCTACGGGGCGCTCGATGCAGGCAGCAAGGCGCTCGGGCTGGGTGGCAGCGGGGACCCGACCAACTACGGCAGCTTCGGCAACAATTATAACGCCTACCTCGACCAATACGAGGGACAGCGCGCGGCTGACGTTGGCGAGCATCCGTATATCTACGTTGGCGGACAATTGGCGGGTGGCGCATTGCTTCCGAGCGGGGCGATGGGTGCGGCAGATCGCGCCGCAGTGGCGGCGGGCCGAGAGGCCTTACGCGGCGGTGCGACAATGGAAGAGGCGCGCACGATTGCCCAGGTGGCTGGCAGGCAGGCGATGGGCAATCGCGCTGCTCTGGAAGGTGCCGGATATGGCGGGGCATATGGCGCGCTGAGTTCCGACACTCCGCAGGACGCCATCAAAAACGGGCTGGCAGGCGCCACATTGGGCGCCGTAGCCGGCAAAGGCATGGGCGAACTCGGGCGGCTCGGTTCGCCGTCCGTTTCGGCTGCCGCGCGTAATGCCCCGGCTGAACTCACTCCGGGCCAACAGACAATGGCGGCCGCTAACAGGCTTGGCATTGACGTACTGCCGGCTGATGTCGGCGGCCCGATCACTCGGCGTCTGACGGGAGGAATGGCTCAGAGCCCTATTGCTGGCCCTCCCATCATCAACGCTGCGACGCGTACGGTTGACCAGAGCCAAGCGGTCATCAATCGGCTTCGGGATAATCTCGGGCAAGCGCTCAACTTGGAGGCGGCAGGACAAAACGCCTCGAATGGCGCTGCCAATTTCATTGATCGCACGTCCGCTCGTGGGAACCAGTTGTATCGAGACGCTGAACGGCTTGCTGGTGATGCTCGCGTCACACCGACTAACGCACTTCAGATCCTCAACAGGAACATTGCCGAGCTTTCCGAAACGCCCGGGGGAACGGCTGGCCTAGAGCGCTTGACTGCGCTGCGCGATCAGCTCGCCAACGGCGATTTCAGCGTTCGCGGCATTCGAAACATGCGCACCGTGCTTCGCGACGACTTCGCCGAAAATGGGCTTCGCGGATCTGATATAGAACGCCGCGTTGGACAGGTAGTGGACGCGGCCCAGAACGACGTTGAAGCCGCCCTTGCCGATCGTCCGGATGCATTGAATGCCTATCGCGTTGCCAATCGCTACTGGCGCTCACGCATCAACATGATCGACAACGGACTTGAGCCGATAATCGGCAAGCAGGGAAACAATAGCGGGGTCGAGGTCGTCAAGCGCCTCCAGTCGGCCATGAAGGGCAACAGTCCTAGACTGTTTCGCTTCCTCACCGCACTGAACCCAGAAGAGCGCGGTAACGTGACCGCAACGCTCGTAAATGAATTGGGGCGCGCGAACAGAGGAGGCCAAAACGCTGAAGGGGACGCTTTCTCGCTCAGCACATTTCTTTCCAACTGGAAAGAGGTTGGCGACTCTCTGGGAGAGGGTGGGAAAGGGCGACTGTTCGGACGGGAAACCCGAACCTCTCTAAACGACCTCGCGCGCGTTGCAGAAGGTTCCAGGCTTGCCCAGGGCTACGCGAACCGGTCTAACACCGGCAGCGCCAATTGGGCCGTCTTCAACTTCATAACGGCGCCCCCCACGGTAGGGGCAAGCCTGGCGGGTCAATACTCGCTGGGGCGGCTACTAGCGTCGCCTCGATTTGCACGATGGCTCGCTCAAGCTCCAACTGCACGCGAGCCGCAGGCCTCATACATCCAGAGGTTGGGCCAGATTGCACGCGCCGAGCCGGCCATCGCTCCCGACATTTTCGGCCTCCAGAAAGCTCTATCGGACGCATTCACCGGCGGTGTCCCTCTCAGAGCAGCCGCCGATAAGAACCCGCAGGAACCCGACGTAGTTGATGGGAATAGCGCTCAAGACCAATCCCAAGGCGGCGGCGCCGGCCCATCCGCTACGAACGACCCGGCGCCTGTAACTCCGCTGGCGGCGGGCAATATCGACCTCAATCGTCGGCCTGTCGTGCATAATAAGGATGACACGATCTCTACTGTCAGGTCGATGTCGTTCGGAACGCCCCAAGGCGAAGTTCTTGTGCCCACGGTATCGGATGATGGACGCATCATGTCCGATCGCGAAGCCATCGACAACTACAAAAGAACGGGCCGGATGCTAGGCATCTTCAAAAACCCTGACGACGCGACAGCGTATGCGCAATGGCTCCATCGCCAACAGGCCGCCCAATATAGGCAATAGAGTTTGCTTTGATGGCCTATTCGTTAGGCCAGACGAGCAACTTTAATGCCAGGAAAAACAGCAAAATCGAGCCGAACAGCAAAATGTAGAACCGCAGTTCGTCGCGCTTCATCGGTGTGTAATCCAGGCCCACACGACTGCCGAAACTACGGCGACTCCCCGGATTTCGTTCGCGATAAAGATCGCAAGTCCTATTTTCGCGGCTCTGCTCATGCCCCGCGTATATCATGGCTAACTCGATCCATTGATTGAATTTATGACTCAAAACTAGCCGATTCATCGACGCAATGACTCAGGAGAAAGCCGTGCGCCAAGCATTGGTAACCGTAGCCATATGACCGAACCACTCGACACAACGGGGATGATGTTGGGCGAACTGAAGGGACAGATGCGCGAGGTCGTGCACACGCTCAACAACATGTCGATGAAGCTCGACGGGCTGAGTGAAAAAGTCATCAGCGCCCAGGAATTGCCGGGCAAGGTCGCAGACATCGATCGCCGGGTTGGCATTCTGGAAACCGATATGAACCGGCGAGCTGGGGCGATGGGCTTCGGCGGCTGGATAATCAACTCGCCGCTAGTCGGTTGGCTCGTCGGGGCCGGCGTCACGGTTTGGGTAATGCTCAGAGGGAAATTGGGATGACGACTGACGCAGATCTGATTCCAGCCGATTACTGGCCGCTGCTCGCGAAAATCGAGAGCGCCAATCGGCCTTACGTCAAGGCGCCCACGTCCAGCGGCTCGGGGCTCTACCAGTTCCTCAAGTCGACCTGGATCGGCGAGGGCGGGAAGTGGGGCAGCAATCCAGCGCTCGCGTTCGGCGGCCTGAAGCCGAGCCCGGAGGAACAGACGCAGCGCGCCAGGACCTTCACCGCGAAGAACGTGGCGATCCTGAAGGCTAAGGGCATCCCGATTAACAAGGCAAGTTTGTACGCTGCCCACTTCTTCGGGGCTGGCATGGCTGCACAGGTGATCAAGGCTGACGTGACGGCTCGCGCGGACCTGATTGCCGGGGAGGCGGCCACGAAAGCAAACCCGTCGATCCTGAAGGGCAAGACGGTCGGGCAATTCCTGTCGTGGCTGCATGCGAAAACGGGGGATTGGGCACGATGACAGAACCTCACATCTCTTACTATGGCATGGGTCAGTGGCCGATCTATGTTGGCTTCACCACGTCGCCCAAGGCGTTTCGCAAGGAGATGAAGCGGCTGAAGGTGAGCAACCCTCCCAGCTTCCTCGCCAATGATCATTCGAACGCCGCCACGCACTTCCTTGTCCACGAAGGAAAGACAACCTGCATCATTACGATGCACCCGCCCGGCGACCGCCCCATAGAACAGGTCGCGGGCATAATCGCGCATGAAGCTGTCCACATCGCGCAAGAGCTGTGGGATAACATCGGAGAGCGAGAGCCCGGCAAGGAGGCTGAGGCTTATCTCGTCCAGATGATCACGCAATGTTGTCTGCAAGACGCGCTCGATACAGGTCGCTGTCGGAAGGAAGCGCCATGAAGCTCCCAGGCTGGCCTCCCCGCGATCTCCGCGCTTTCGTGGCACTAGCGGCGTCGATCGGCGGCGCAATGGTGCTTACTGCGCTGTTGGCGTGGATCATCCGCATATTCCAGACCTGGCACGTTCCTGACCCGCTGGCGAACATCGCCTATGGCTTGCTCGCTATCATCGGGATCATCCTCATGTCGCTGGGGCTCGCGATCAACAGGCGATCGGTGAAGGCGTCGGGGCTCGGCTTCTCATTGGACGCGACGGGCGGTGATGACAGCACGCCCACGGTGACGACCACCACGACGACAGCGGTGGCGACGCCGGCCACGACAACGACGGAGACGACCTGATGTTCGGACTCGACAAGACCGCCACGCGCATCATCGCCATATTGGCGGCGTGCGCCCTTCTAGCGCTCATCTTTGCCATTGTGTCGTGCCACCGTGCCAGCACGACCGCCAGCGTCGTCAAGGCCACCGCGCGCAACGACGCGGCGAAGGATCAAGCCTCGATCGAACGCGGCAACGACACGGCAGCAATATCGAACAGCCAACAGGAACGAACCGATGCGATCAAATCCGCTCCCAAGGGCGAGACTGGCCCTGCTACTCATGCTCTCAATTGTGCCCGCTGGGTGCGCGCCAACCCTGGCAAAGCTAAACCCGCCGGTTGCTGACCTCGCCGTCGAGAAAAAGCCTGTGATGCCCGTGGAGGCGATTACAGATGATACGGTGGCTGCTCAGTACAGCAGTGACGTTGAAGGCTGGGGAGATCGTGGCTGGGCCGCTGTGGCGCGCCTTTGTCGCTGGGCACAGGCGAACAAGATGCCGCACCCGACTTGCCCTGTCCCCTAAGGCGCCGTGGACACGAGGCAAGTAACGACTCAAGCAGAATGCCCACGGCTGGCTATGGGTGCTCGCGATTTTCCAACAGCGCAATAGGGCTAGGCTTGGAAGGCGCCGCGCTCGATAGCCTCTGCGGCGCCGCTGGTGTCCAGCGCAAGCGGCATTCCCTTTGACCACTTATGGTCGAGTAGAACGACCATGCCGAACACTTTCTGGTAGTGAGCATGCGGGTCAACCGAAATGAAATTGGCGTTGCGCCCCATTTCGTAGCGGAGTCTATCCCAGTCCTCCGGGTGTAGCTTTAACGACGTAGGACTGTTGCCCTCGCGCTCCGCCTTGAAAGCGCAGAGCGCCCGCATCACAGCATCGTGCATCATCCCCGAACCTTACTCCTTTCCTCCCGATAGAGCTAGGCGCGAGCGGGCGGATTCTCTGAGAATGCGTCCGTCATATCCACGGTTCGGCCATCGTCCAGCGTCACGAACAGGCGGCTGCCGACTGTGGTCATAGACATGATGCGGCTCGGCATTTCCCATACGCGAGCGGGGTCGATCGCTGCGAGGTCGCTTGGATACCAATCACTGGTCCCAATCGGGCTGACTTCGATTTCCTGCGCCATGATGCACCTTACTCCTTTCCTCTACCGAACGCAACTTGACGGGGAGGGGTATGCGTGGTACGCGAATGGTGGTCGCGGCTGTCGGGCACGCTCGCTTCTCGCATGAGAGACATACTGGCCCCGCGACCAACGCTCTCGGTCCCGAGATAAAGCGCCTTTAAGGTAACCGAATCTTACCTTTTTCGCCTACTCATGAATTGGGATAGGCGGCGCTAGGGTTGCCCGTAGTGCCCGTTGACAGCCCTGTACGCTTCCCCACTATATATCGCCTGCGACCATCGGATATAGCTTTCGGGTAGACCGGCATTGATGGCTGGTCGTGCGTCAAGGATATCCTGCAATAGGTCGCGCTCTGCTTTCGCCTCAGTCAACTGGCGTTTCAATTCAGCAATTTCGTCCATCATATATCCTCCTCACCCAATGTATAGCAGCAGCCGGTCATGGTTTAGCGTCCGCATTCCGCGCCGCAGATTTATGGAGCGACATACATAAATACCCACGCCGACGCCCAGAAACAACTGATGCCTGCTACCACACCCGCCAACCGCGCTCCGATCGATGGAGCCCGATTCATAATTCCTACGTGGTAAAAACTGCCGGCAGCGAAAAATAGCTCCACCCATCCCAATAGAGCCAGCGCTCCAGCGATCGTGCAAAGCGACGCGTAATAGAAGAAATGTTCGTGACTCATTTCATTTCCTTTTGCGTGATAGGTGGATAGCAGCATCTATAAGGGTGAAAGCTAGTATCCATAGACCGAGTTCAACGAGGGTGGGGCCGATCATTGGGCGCCCTTCAGTGCCGCCCGCAGAGCCTCAAGCTCTTCACCATAAGTCGGGCCGCTGTACAGATGGTCGTGCGCCAGCGCGAAACTGAACATGCTGGTCAGGTGCGGGTCGCATTCGTCCAACTTGGCGACCAGCGCGGCTGCTGCCTCTCTGACCCTCTCGGCTTCGGATGCGGTAGAGGCGCGGGTATTCCATGCGGCGATGGCGTTGTCGCGGTCATTATAGAGCTTCGACTTTCGGCCACCACAAAGCACTGACGCATTGCACCAGACGCTATAGGCATCGGTCCAGCCCTCGACATTGCATGGGCGGCAGTCGGTCACGATGACGGTCGCCGGCCCTCCACAAAACGGGCAACTCTTTAGCGTCACCTCCACTATAGATAGATCAGACATTGGTGGGGTCCTTGGCTTGACGGGCGGCAGCCCGCTCCTGAAGCGATGTCCAATGGTCGCACCATCCGAGCCGGATACGCCGCGCGATGTCCTCGGCATCATCATCCTCGACCATGCGCCGCAAAAGGTATGCATCCGCCTCTGCATTTCGATCGGCCTGCGTAATCGCCATCACTCTTCCCCTGGTATCGGCGCTACGTCGAGCATGGCGGCGGGAGGGGCTGGGACGGGGTGCCATGCTTCGAAGTCGGCCAGTGACCACGGCAGAGGTTCGCCGTCGGGATAACCTCGCGCTTCTCCTGTCTCATCATCGATTGCGACGACGTACCACTCCCACCAGCGGGCTCCGGTCTGGTTATTCGTGACCCACAGACCGGCAATGAAAGGTTCGTCGGCGGGCGCCGTCTGGATCGGTCTCCACCCCTCTGGCTGCTGTGCAAAGGCGAGCATAGCGCGGATGGGCCGATCGCATGTGCAATCGACGTAGCGTGCATCTTCGTCGCCATCCCGAACCGCCATAATATATCGGCAGTCGTCTGAATGTGGCGTATCTCCCAGCAACGCCCGCGCTCGTTCCATCTCATCCTCCTTCATGGGAGGAGTCCTTGAGGGTGGCGACGTGACGGCGGAACACGCCTAGCAAGCGCAAATCCTCATCGTAATCGGAGAAGAACTCCCCGTCCGTCAGGCGCTGCTCTAGCGACCACAAGTCCCGTACCTCATCCCCCTGCGCGGCTACGGGGGCGGAGAGTTCCCGCAACGCCTTTGCCCAATTATGCCAAGCTAGCATCGTCGCTAAATCTTCGGTGGCGCGCGGCGGAATGTGCCTCCCACTGGCATCGGCAGCACGGGTCGCCCAGAGAAGCGCATTCGCGTCGCACTTATCGGCTAGCACAAGAAGGTCCACAAGAAGGTCGGTCATCGGCGTAACTCCGGGTGTACGAGGTGGGGCGCATGGCGCGCCCTTTCTTCGGCGATGGCGGTTTGCACAGCCCCGATAACATCGGTGCGCAGATACATTCCGCTATTGTGGCAATACGTCTCCGCTACGATTCGCTCGCCCTCGGGCTCTATCGCAGGAAGCTCCCCCACCCCTTCAACGGGGGTCAGCGCGAGGATGGCGGACTTAGCGTCAGCCTGCATCGTGCGCAGATATTCACGGCGCTTCTCGACCGCTTGATAGGCGGGACTTTCGTCGGTGTCCTGGCAACCCATGGCGCCCATCACTTCATTCAGCGCGTCCAAGCCGCCCCGGGCATATGCGGCGTCATAGCTTGCCGCTTCCCGCCGCCCTTCCTCTACTACGGGAGGGGTGGGCTCATCGGCATACGGCACGGTGGCGGAGTATGGTTCTAGGGCACGATCCAGTGCACGCTCTTCATCGCCGGGCAGGCAGCCGGTGTCGAACGCCTCGCGTGCAGCTATGACGAGGTTGGTCAGTGCTTGGTCGGTCATTGGTCGACTCCTTCAATGTTTGTTTTCGCGTTAGCGTAGGCCACTTTTGCTTCGGCCAAGTCGCGGACCACGCCGCCTTTCCAGAGCCGTTCGTAGAGGGAAATCAGATAGTCCGCTGCTTCGATCAGCTTCGCTTCCCCCGACACTACGGGAGGCGGGGATTGCAGGGCGGCGAGGTATTTGCGCCACCAGAAGCGGTATTCGCCAGGCGGTGTGCCGTCGCCATAATATTGGCCGTCCAGTTCGCCTTCGCCGCGCAGGAAGCTGATCACGTCGCGGCGCACCGCAACGTAGTCGCCTAACTCCCCCACCACCGGTTTGGCGTGGAAGGCTTCTAGTCTGTCTGCGGCCTGGCCCTCGATTGTCTGTTCGGGCGTCGACCACGAGTAGAGATCGGTGTGTTTCCCATCGCTGTTGCGCAGGGATTTCGCCTCGGCTATTTCGCGCTCGATATCCGAACGCTGCTTGGCGGCGGTGCGCAACCTCACAATCAGGTCCGCAAGCGCTCGATCATCCGTGTTCATGGCGTCTCTCCTCAATCTGCGCCCGAGCAGCACGGCCCGATCCATTATTTCCCCTCGCCATGTGGCGGCGAAACTCCATCCCAGCTCATCCACGATCGGTGCCATGGTCCTGACCCGCACGCGGAGCATTTGCGGAATTGATGCGGCTTGGCCTTCGCCTCCGCTAGCAACAGCGCGCGATCCCATTTCGTCCGCACCGTCTCGGGAGCTTTCGCACCGCGCCTGACTTCAACGTCAGCGAATACGGACCGAATAGCGTCAACGATCGTGTTCATGGCTGGGGGCTTTCGAGAGAAGGGGAGAGAGAAGCGCGGACGATGGCGATCTGGCGCTCTGCGATCATGCGTTCGATCCGCGCGACGCCCTCGGTAACGCCGTCATCCCATTGCACGCCGGGAGAGAAGCAGCGGGCCTGACATACGGCCTCGATGAGTTCGTCCTCGCTCACTTGCTCGCTTCCTTCTGTAGGTGGGTGCGGACGGAGAGGCCGAGTTCGTTGAGATACGAACTGTGGTCGGACGGGTTGGTTGGGTAATGCTCTCCAGCGTCCAGCAGTCCGTGAGCCACGAGCCCGCGCATGACAGGCCCCGCATACTTCCAGCGAACTCGCCATCGCTTAGACACCATCCACGTGGCAGTGCTGACTGCTTCTGCCTCATCTGTCGTCAGCTTGGACGCTATGGCGGGTATGGAGGTCATGGGCGCGCCCGTTCACCCATCGGCCCGCTGTATTCGCTAACCCGAAGCGCACTTCGGACTTGCTCTTTGATCGCCAAGCCTTCCGGGTTCACGACATTCATGTCTAGGGCGCGCAAGAGGCCTGCGTGGGCGACAGTCAGGTTGCCGCTGATGCGATCGATCTCGACTTCCGCGTCAATCACGGGGTCGGGATGGTGGCCAAATTTGCCGAGAACTTCATTTTCCATCGATCATATCCTTACCCATGTCAGGTGAAGGGGAAGGGGGTGTGGCGAGGGCAAGCTTCCGGATGCTGTTCCGGCTGACGATGTGCTGCACGCCGTCCTCGAACTCGATCCGGCAGCTATTCATCTTGCCGCGAGCAAGCACGCGACACGGTTGGCCGAACCGCTCTGGGAGGTTCGTGCGGATGCGCCAGTAGCGATCGAAGGGTCCACGCTCACCCACGCGCGCCTCCCTCATTCGAGGGGTTGGGGAGAGTTAACCGCTGCATCTGGACACAGGGACAATCGTTGACCCCGGCGTCGAGTATGGCCCATTGCCAGCGCCGACGTGCGGCCGACACTTGCAAGGCGTCGAGCACCAAGCATCCGGGAATGCCGTACGTCGAATTGCTGCAAATCGGGCAGTCTGGATCGGGCTTGGCGCTCATGACAGCCCCTCCCCATCATTCAGGGTGTCTGGAATAGGGCGACTGAGGTTGGGCGTCTGAGCTTCGCTCACCGCGTCACTCGGCAGAGCCGGAGCCGCATTCGCGTCTCCGCCCTTCGGGCGAGTACCGCATGACGCAATCTCGCGAACCTCTATGCCGGCCTTTCTAGCGCGGCGGATCATGTCGGCAGTCCCGCGACCCCCGGGGAATGCAACCACTAGGTCAGGCTTGCCGATGTCGATCATCGCTTGATTGCGCTGCGGCCCGGCGCTCGGACCCTTGCGTTCCCAATCGGCGGGGAATGTGAACGTCGGAATGCAGCGATAGCCAGCCCACATACGGGCCAGCCTATCGGCTCCAGGCGCACCCCCGTTGATCAGCACCGTCGGCGCCAGAAGGTTGAGCGTCACGTTGACGAGATTGGCGTCGTTGTATGTGCGTCCGCCACATACTAGAATACGGTCAGCCACGGGCACCTCCAATGCCTTTGGTCCGGCCCTCGTTCGCTGGCAGGCGAGCGGGGGCCAATATGTTTTGCCGGTGAATCCCAAGCCGTTGAAATGAAAGGCCCGTTTCGCGGCGTGTTTTGCTAATGGGAGCGCAGATTTCTGCGAATGCGAGAAGCTTGGGAAGCTTCTGCTCTGCCATTGAGCTACACCCGCATTCGAGCATTTCTGCGGGTTTCCGCAAGTACTAATGTCATTGTTTTGCTATTTGATTTG
>Ga0207640_10000313_pt1 | contig 32457 bp, 23 predicted proteins | sample KBSCornC42_FD_184300 | JGI IMG/M metagenome (GOLD analysis project Ga0207640, IMG submission 184300) | Corn rhizosphere microbial communities from Kellogg Biological Station, Michigan, USA - KBS Corn C4-2 (SPAdes) (version 2) | ecosystem: Host-associated > Plants > Roots > Rhizosphere > Soil ... | reverse complement strand
CGGCGATGCGCGAAGGCTCGGGCCTGGTGCGTTTCTCCAAGGAATACCCGCAGCGCTACTTCGACGTGGCGATCGCGGAGCAGCACGCGGTGACGCTGGCCGCAGGCATGGCCTGCGAAGGCGCCAAGCCGGTGGTGGCGATCTATTCCACCTTTTTGCAGCGCGCCTACGACCAGGCCATCCACGACGTGGCGTTGCAGAACCTGGACGTGACTTTCGCCATCGACCGCGCCGGCGTGGTCGGCCCGGACGGCGCCACTCACGCGGGCAGCTTCGATCTGTCCTTCCTGCGCTGCCTGCCGAACATGGTGATCATGGCGCCGGCCGACGAGAACGAATGCCGCATGATGCTCAGCACCGGCTTCGCCTACGACGGCCCGGCGGCAATCCGCTATCCGCGCGGCACCGGTCCCGGCGTAGCGCTGCGCAAGGAACTGGAGACGCTGCCGCTGGGCAAGGCCGAACTGCGCCGCCGCGGTCGCCGCCTGGCCCTGCTCAGCTTCGGCGCGATGCTGGCGCCGGCGGTGGAGATCGCCGCGGAGCTGGACGCTACCCTGGTCAACATGCGCTTCGTGAAGCCGCTGGACGAGGCGATGATCCTGGAACTGGCCAAGACCCACGAAGCCTTCGTCACCCTGGAAGACAACGCCATCGCCGGCGGTGCCGGTTCGGGTGTGGCGGAATGCCTGGCCGCGCACGGCGTGACGCTGCCGATCCTGCATCTGGGCCTGCCCGACGTGTATCTGGAACACGGCAGCCGCGAGGAAGTGCTGACCATGGCGGGGCTGGACCTGCCGGGGATACGCAACGCGATCCGCGCGCGATTTCCCCAGTTCGCCGCTGCCGCTTCCGCCTGATCCGTAAAAGCACGCGCAACATTGCCGTCATTCCGGCCTGCGCCGGAATGACGAGAAAAAAGCCACCACGCTGACGCGTGGTGGCTTTTTCGTTTTGCGCTGAGCGCTTATTTCAATCCATTTGAAATAGCTTTTCGTGCCGCGCGCTTACTTCAATCCATTCGAAATAGCTTTGATCAGCGTGCCGTTCGCATCGTCACCGCTGAATTCCCACGAGAACGCGCCGCCCAGCGACTGCGCCTTCACGTAGTTCATCTTGCGCTGGATATTGGCCGGATCGTCGAAGCTCCAGAACGTGCTGCCGTTGAAGATCCAGTGTGCGGCAGCGGCAGTGTCGTCGTAGGACGGATAGCCCAGGTTCTTGAGCACCTTGTAGTCCTCGATGCCCGCCTCGTAGGTACCCGGCGCCGCCGTGGTGCTGGGCTGGAACAGGCCGTTGTTGCTGTTGGGCACATTGCTCCAGCCGCGGCCGTAGAAGCCGATGCCGAGGTTGATCTTGGCGGCCGGCATGCCCGCGGCGATCAGCGCCTGGATGGCGTCATTGGTGTTGTACTTCGCCGCATCGCCGGTGGAAGGATCGCCGGCCGGCTTGTACAGCGCGGAGTGGAAGTTGGTCGGGCTCTCCCAGGCGCCATGGAAGTCGTACGTCATCAGGTTGACGAAGTCGATCGACGAGGCGTACTGGCTGGGCTGGGTGACGCGGATCTTATCTACGCCCGCACCGCCGGCGATGGTCAGCAGCAGCCCCGGACGCACCGCATCGAGCTGGCGGCGGAACTCGGCCAGCAGCGCGGTGAAGTTCGCGGTGTCTTCGCCGCCGCCGCAGCTCAGGCCGCATGCGGCCGGATATTCCCAGTCGATATCGATGCCGTCGAACACGCCCGCGGCCGCGCCCGTACCACCCGCGCTGTCGGTCACCGGCAAGTTGCCCTTGATATAGGCGTCGATGCACGAAGCCACGAAGGCCTGGCGATTCGCCGGCTGCGCCGCGCTGGCGAAGCCGCGCGACCAGGTCCAGCCACCCAGCGAGATCAGCACCTTCAGGTTGGGATACTTGGCCTTCAGTTCCTTGAGCTGGTTCCAGTTGCCGCGCAGCGGCTGGTTCCAGGTATCGCCCACGCCGCTGACACTGCTGCCGGCGTCGTACGACTTGGTGTAGTCGGCATATGCATCGCCGCCGACGCCGGTGTTCGGATCGGAGGCCTGCGTCACGCCCACTTCGCACTTGTTGTTGCGCACGTTGCCGAAGGCGTAGTTGATGTGCGTGAGCACCGCGGCCGAGCCGCTGGTGTCGATATTCTTCACCTGATAGTTGCGGCCGTAGATGCCCCACTGGGTGAAGTAGCCGATCACGCGCTTGCCGCCACCGCCGCCGCCCGCGCTGGTCTTGGCGTTGATCGCCGAGCTCTGCGCCGAAGCATTGCCCGCGTTGTCGCGGGCACGCACGGTGTAGCTGTAGGTGGTGCTGGCGGCGAGACCGGTATCGGTATAGCTGGTGGCGGAAGTGGAACCGACCAGCGTGCCGTTGCGATACACGTCGTAGCCGGCCACACCGCTGCCGCCGCTGTTGTCGGTGGAAGCGCTCCAGCTCAGCGATACGGTGCTGGCCGTCTGCGACGGCGAGGCCAGGCCCTGCGGCACGCTGGGCGCCGTGGTGTCGCCGCCGCCGACAGGATTGACGGTGATGCTGACGGTGGACGAGGTGGTGGACAGTCCGCCGTTATCGGTTGCCACCGCCTTGAGCGTGTAGCTGCCGGCCGGCACGTTGCTCCAGGTCACCGTGTACGGTGTCGTGGTTTTCGAACCGAGCGAGGTGGAGCCGTTGAAGAATTCGACCTTGCTCACCGTGCCATCGCTGTCACTGGCGTTGGCGCTCAGCGCGATATTGGCGCCGGCGGTGAACGTCGCACCGTTGGCCGGCGAGGTGAGACCGACCGTGGGCGGCTGGTTGCTGCTGGAACCGCACTGGCCCAGATCCTGATACCAGCCGCAGCTCGGACAGTAGTCCGGCGGCGTGTTCCAGATCTGTGTGGACGCCTGATACAGATGGTTGTTGTAGACCATCTTGTCGCCCGCGTTGTAGATGGTGGTGGCGTTCCACGCCGCCACGCCCGCGCAGCTTGCGCTCTGCGCGCCGACCGCTCCGCTCCACAGTGCTGCCGGCAACATGGCCAGCAGCAGGAGAACCCTCAACAGGTTGCGCATGACACGACTCCGTGATCGAAAGGACATCGAACGCCGGAAGCGATGACGCTGGAACGCCGGTTGCACTGGCGCAGGCGCGATGCTCGCGCTGCCCAAGAACGGATGCCCCGGCCTCACCGGATGCCCGCCTGCCTCCCGACGATGTGGCGCCCTCCCCGGCTCCCCATCAGCACTGGCGCCCAGGCGCCAGCCGGGCCACTGGACTCCTGTCTGACAACGTTGTCAATCATGTCCCGCATAAGACTGCGCTGGAGAGCACGTTTTTGCGACGAACGCGTACGGCCGCCACGCCTAAGCGTGGCGGACCGGTGAAAACGAAGTAAGCGGAGCGCTAGCGGCGGCCGCCGGAGACGCGGTCGCGCCCTTCCAGATCGGTGGCGGTGAACACCTCGGCGTAACCCGCCAGCTCCAGCAGCGCGCGCACCGGCGCGCCCTGGTTCCAGCCGTGTTCCAGCAGCAGCCAGCCGCCGGCCTGGAGATGGGCTGGCGCATTCGCGGCGATCTCGCGGATCGCATCCAGTCCATCCAAACCCGAAGCCAGCGCCGTGGCGGGCTCAAAGCGCAGATCGCCCTGCGCGAGGTGCGGATCGGCGGCTTCGATATACGGCGGATTGGACACGACCAGATCGAAAGCTTCGCCGGACAACGGTGTCATCCAAGTCCCATGCAGAAAGCGCACGTGCTGCAGTCCAAGCCTCTGCGCGTTGCCGCGAGCCACCGCCAATGCATCCAGGCTCAGATCCACCGCGCTCACCTCGGCCCGTGGGCGCTCCTTCGCGATGGCGAGTGCGATCGCGCCGCAGCCGGTGCCCAGGTCCGCCACCTTGCATGGGCGGTCCGATGGCAGCCGTTCCAACGCCAGTTCGACCAGCAACTCGGTTTCCGGCCGCGGAATCAGCGTGGCCGGCGTGACGTCCAGTTCCAGCGACCAGAAGCCACGGCGGCCGGTGATGTAAGCCACCGGCTCGCCTGCCTCGCGCCGCGCGACCATCGCCTCGAAGGCCGCGCGGTTGGTTTCATCCAGCACATCGGTGTCGTGGGCGATCAGCCAGCTGCGCGGCTTGTCCAGCACATGCAGCAGCAGCGCCTCGGCATCGATCCGTTCGCCGAGGCGCTGCGTCGCCGACGCCAGCGCGCCGCGCACATCAGCCATCGTGACGCTCCGGCTGCGGCGGCAGTTCGGGCGGCGTCGCGGCCGGGGCTGCCGGCTTCGGCTCGCCCTTGCGCCAGTAGCCCTCGCGCGTCCACGCCTCGAAGCCCCAGCGCAGCCAGCCGATCAGCGCATTGGCCAGCCACAGCGCCCACAGCAGCATGGCGATCTTGTAGGCCCACAGCGACACGCTGAACACGCCGCCGCGCGGCAAGGCATCGGCGGTCTGATCGGCAAACCAGCGCAGCTGCCACGCGGTGGAACCGTTGCCGGCGACGTGCATGTCCGGCAGGCCGAGCAGCCCCTTCGGCACCGCGGAGACCAGCACGATCAGCGCGATCAGGGTGAAGAACGCCAGCGCCACCTGCAGCAGGTTGAAACCCACCGCGCCGAGCCGTTCCGGCGGTGCACGGCGTGCACGCAGGCCCAGCGCGATCAGCCACACCACCACCAGCGCGTAGGCGCTCCAGGCGAAGGCGGAGAAGCCCAGGCCCAGCAGCAGCCAGTGGTGGAAGCGCAACGGCGTGGGTGCGTAGCGCGCCAGCAGCCAGGCGACCAGCAGCAGTACGACGAGCTGCGACCAATACAGCACCGCGGGACCGGCGGTCGGGCCCCAGGTCCACAGCACCCAGCGGTCTTCCGGCAGGTTGACGCCCAGGCCGAGATTCGCCGCGGGGGCACCCAGCGCCAACTGCGCCGTGCGCGTCGCGGACGCGATGCCGTGCGGCTCGCGCAGGCGCAGTTCGAAACGGTGCTGGCCGGGCAGCAACGGCAGGCTCAGCTTGCCGTCGCGCACGGCGAGGCTGAGCGGCTGGTCGTCACGCTTCGCTTCCAGCAGCTCCGCACCGGCCGGAAGCACGATGACATGCTCGCCTCCACGCGTGCTGCGCGCGAGCAACTGCACGGTGGTCTCGGTGGCGCGATCGCCGACCGCACTCTGCAGGCTCACTTCATCGAAGGCGAGGCTGTCGCCCGCCACCGCCTTGGGCTGGGTCAAAGCCAGATGCAGGGCTTCGCCCGGCAGCGGCTGAAACAGCAGGCCGGCATCGTCCTGCTCGGCCGGAACGCCGTCGCTCGCCACGTGCCACATCGGCGCGGCCTGCACCACCCACTGCTCGGCGCGTTCGCTCAAGGAAGGCGCCTTCAGTTCGAGCTTGTCCGTGTGATCGAGCCGGCTGGTCCAGCTCACCTCGTCCTGGCCGCCGTTGAAGGTCACGCCGATGCGTCCGTCATGCACGCGGGCATCGTCGCCGAGCGGATGCTCGCCGGGCAGCAGCGGCAGGTCGAGACTGAAGCCCCCGCTTTCGGGGGCGATACGCGTCACCGTGGTTTCGACGGTCCAGTCGACATCGAGCATCAGCACACGGCTGACGCGCACGAACGGCGGGAACACCTGCGTATTGGCGGCCACCTCCTTGCCATCGGCGCCGGCGCGCACGCGGTGCAGCGAAAGACTGTCGCCCAGCGCCCGCCCCTCATCCACGCCATCGATCGCCCAGCCTTGCCCGGCGAAGCTCACCCGCTGCGGATGCAGCGCGAAGCGCAGGCTGACCGTATCCGCCGACGCCACGCGATAACGCAGCGACAGACGATGCACGCCGCGGTCGATGCGAACCACCGCCTGCTCGCCACGGCGCGCCAGGGCGGCATCACCCTTGCCGTCGACGCCGACACTCTGCAGCTGCAGCGCCGCATCGCCCTGCGGCAGCGGTACCGCAACCGGCGCGCCCGCATGCAATTCGAGGTCGAGATCGATCTGGTCGCCATTGGCCTGCACCTGGGCGGCCGCGATCGCCGCACAGTTCGGCACGCACTTCGGCGCCTCGGTCAGGCGCTGGCGCAGCTGCTGCAGCAGAGTCTGGTCGGGCAGCGCGTCCTGCGCATGCGAGAACTGCGGCAGCAGCGCGATCAGCAGCAACGCTGCGCCCGCACGGCCGAGCGGCCAGCGCGGCATGCCGCCGGCGGACGGACGGAACACGCGCAGCACGATGCGCGCGAGCAGCACCGCCAGCAGCACCAGCATCGCAAAGCGCAGCAGACGCACCAGCCACGCGGGCGCGATCACCAGGCGCGTGGTCTGTTCCGCGGTGACCGGGCCGGACCAGCCCAGCCGATAGTTATTGCCGACGTTCCACGAGGGCTCGCCATGGCCGGCCTGGATGATGCTGCGGACATCGGCCTGGCGAGGGGGCTTGAGCGCGGTCAGCACGATCGACGGCGGCGCCTGCTTGGGCGACCCGGCGGAAGCATTCGCGTAGCCGGCGCTGACTGCCACTGCGTCGAGATCGGCCGGCGGCGCGGCAGGGGCCGGGGGCGGCGGAGGTGCAGGCATCTGCTCGGGCAGCGGCTCTGGCGCGGCGACCTCCTCGACAGCTTGCGCCTGCGGCGCGATGACTTTCTGCCTTTCCTCCCGCTGCATGGTCCGCCGGCTTCCCGCCTGATCCATCCGGGCCAGCGCAGTATCGAGCTGTTGCGCCTCGCCGCCTTCGAGCTGCGGATGCAACACGTAATCCATCTGCTGCGCCGCGAACGGCAGCGACCACAGCACCGCGAAGGCCAGCACCGCACCCGCGCCGATACGCGAACCAAGGCGCAGCTTGCCTTCGGGCAACGCGCGCGCCAGCAGGCCAAGCGCCAGGGCGAGACCGAGCGTCCAGCGCGGCGCGCCGGATTCATGCAGCGACAAGGCCAGGAAACCCACCGCGAGCAAGGCCCACGGCCACCCCAGCAGGCGGCCCGCCAGCAAGGCGATCAAGGCCACCACGAACAGATCGAGCAGGCTCCACTGCGCGATCCACGAATCGGGCGAACGATCCGCGCCGGATGCGCCGAGCAGGCGATAGCCATACGGCAAGTGCAAGGTCGCCTCGATGTTTTCCAGCGGCAGCTGCCAACCGCCGCTGGGCAGCGAACCGCCATGCGGCAGGCGCAGACCCGCGCGCAGATCCAGCTCCGACTCGCGCAGTTCGACGCCGCTGCGTCCGCCTTCGCCACTGGTCACCAGCAGCGGCGTTTCGCCCTGATCGGCGCGCTGCAACTGCCATGGCGCGCCGACGTCCAGACGCTGGCTCTTGCGCAGCGTGCCGCTGAGATGATCGCTGACGTTGAGCCCGCGGCCATCGAAGTCCAGCCAGATCTGCCGCTGCACCTGCACCTGGTCGCCCTGCCCGCCTTCGCTGCCGCGCGTGCCCTGCTCGACCGCCAGACCCTGGCTGTCATCCAGCGCAAACGCCGGCAGTTCGCGCCAGTCATCCGGCACGCCGGCCTGCGCCGCGTCGGTGGGCTGGCCTTCCACGCGCGTGCTGCGCAGGGCGGTCTCGTCCTGGTAGCTCCAGATTTCCTGGCGCGGCCACGGTTCTGCCGGCAGCTTCAGCGCCACCTGCTTGAGCACATCGGTGCCGCGCGCGGTGAGGTCCAGCGTCCACTGGCCGGGGCGCAGCTGGATGCGCAGCTTGCCGTCGCTTTCCAGGCGCGCCGGCAGATCGCTGGTCAAGGCGGTAGCGACAAAACCCTGCGGCAACGCCGGGCCGAGCAATTGCTCGCGCGCACTGCCGGTGACATTGATCTGCAGATGCGTTGCCAGCGTCGACGGCAGGCCATCCTGCAATCGACGGTAGACACGCAGGGACAAGGCATCGGCCGCGCGCTGCGCTTCAGCCGCCTCGCCGAGCGTGAGCTGGTCGCCATTGCGTTCGACGCGCGTGACCGCGGCGCCATCCACGTTCAAGGCGACCAGGCCGATCGAAGCCGGCACGCGCAGGCGCGCAGGCCGCGACGACCAGGGCAGCACACCATGCACGCTGTAGTCGCCCGGTTCCAGCCACACCGCCGGCTCGCCGCCGCGGTCGAGCACCGCCAGCGCCTTCGCGCCGGCGCTCACCTGCTGCGGCCAGTTGCGCGCATCGCCGGGCAGCGTCACCCAGCTGGGCGCATCCACGTGCACGTCGAGAGAGAAGCGGCCGCCGTCCTTGCCGGCGTCGACGCCGAGCCGTCCCGGCCAGGCGCATTGCACATTGCCCGGTCCCTGGTTGGCGAGGAATGGACAGGCATGCTGGGGCACGTCGTGCAGCACCCAGCCTTGCCAGTCGCGCAGCGGTGGCGGCACGTCCTGCGCCAGCAACGGCGCCGCGAGCGCCCACAGACCCAACAGCCATCCCCATCGACGCATACCTGTCTCCCTTGGGCCGTCAGTGGCCGCGACGCAGTGTGGTGGAACGGCGCCATCGGTGACAACGCCGTGAAGGGTGCAACGCGGCGGTTGGCGCGCCGGGGTTGGCCCGGGGCGAAAAAAAAACCGGGCGGCTTGCGCCGCCCGGTCTGTCACTGCTGTCGTGACAATCAGTGCTGATCGAACAGTACTGATCAGATCAGCGCAGGATCGCCGCCGGGTCCTGCTTGGCCTTCAGCGCGGAGCACAGCAGCGTGGCCTCGGAGTTCTGGGCCAGGCCGCGCTCGGCGCCGGTGACTTCCTTCGCGCGGGTCTTGAAGAACTCCTGCAGGCGATCCGCCTCGGCCTTGGAGCAGCCGCCGCCGCCCATCAGGCCCGGCAGACGGCCGCCGGCGAAGCTGCCGGTGCGCGCCACGATCTTGTCGTAGTTGGCCACCGACCACTTCCACACCGCATCGCGGCCGGCCTGGGTATCGCGGTTGCCGCGCAGCAGCGCGGCCATCTCGCCCACCTTGACCGACTTGTCCAGCGACAGGTCGCGCACGCGCTCAGCCTGCGTGGCGTCGCTGGCCTCGGCCAGGCCGGCCAAGACGGCATTGCGCTGGGCCGGATCGCTGATCTTCGGCAACTGGGCAACCAGCGCATCGACCGCGCTCTTGCCATGTTCCTGCACCGCCACGCCGAGCGCGCTGCCGAGCAGGTTGGAGTCGGCGGCGGCGAAGTCCAGGCTGCCGTCGGGCTTGCCCTTGAGCACGGCGTCACCCTGCTTGAGCAGTTCCGCGCGCACTTCCGGCAGCTTCACGTCCAGGCCCAGGAAGTTGGCCAGGGTGGCGCGCTGCAGCGAGTCGCCATCGGCTTCGCCATCCTTGCGCTGGTAGCCCAGGCGCTGCAGTTCCGGCAGATAGGAGGACTTGGCCCAGGCCACCAGCTTGGCGCGCTGCGCATCGGTGGTGGCGAGCTGGTCGTAGATCCAGCCGAAGGTGTTCATCGGCGCGGTCGATACCTCGCGCACTTTCGAAGCGGTCAGCGGCTTGAGCGCCGCCAGCGCGGAACCGGCGTCGATATCGCCGCGGCGGAACGCGGCGTTCACCGCATCGCCGTAGGCGAGCTGCTCGGCGTCGGCCAGCTTGCCGATCTGCTTGCCGAGGCTGGCCAGGCCGGCCTTGTCCATGCTGAAGCGGTAGTAGCCCGAACCATTGGCGTTCGGCATCACCCAGCTCTGCGCGGTGGCGCCGGGCAGCGCCATGGTGCCCTGCGCCTTGTCGAGCAGTTCGCAGGCGACCTTGCTGCCGTCGGCGGTGGCATAGCGCACGCACACCGGCACGCCCCACAGATGCTTGGCATCGCCGGTGCTGCCCAGCGGCAGATAGCGGCTCTGGCTCAGGTGCAGCACGGTCTTGCCGCCTTCCTGCGCCAGCTTGGTCTGCACGTAGGGCACGCCCGGCTGGTTGAGGAAGCTCTTGAACGCATTCTTGAAGTCATCGCCCTTGTCGGCGGCCTTGGCGATCGAGTCGATCAGGTCTTCGGCGGTGGCATTGCCGAACTTGTGTTCCTGGATATAGCCGCGCATGCCCTTCTGGAACACCGGCTCGCTGACATAGCCCTCGAACATGCCCAGCACCGCCGCACCCTTCTGATAGGTGATGCCGTCGAAGGCGGTCTCGATATCGCCGTTGCCGGTGATCGGCTGGCGGATCTTGCGCGTGGAAACCAGGCTGTCGCCGTTCATCGCACCCTGCGCGCCGCGCACGCGGTCGAGGTCGGCGCGGTATTCCGGATGCACCTTCTGGGTGACCTTCTGCTGCATCCAGGTGGCGAACGCCTCGTTGAGCCACAGGTCGTCCCACCAGCCCATGGTCACGGTGTCGCCGGTCCACTGGTGGGCCAGCTCATGCGCGGTGACGTTGAAGGAGCCTCGCACGTACTGGGCGGCGGAATCCTTGTCGAGCAGCAGCAGCCAGTCGCGGAACGTGACCAGGCCCGGGTTTTCCATCGCGCCGGCGGAGAAGTCCGGGGCAGCGAGCAGGTCGAGCTTGTCGAAGGGATAGCCGAAACCGTAGTAGTCCTCTAGCGCCTTGATGATGCTCGGCGTCTCGCCCAGCACATGCTCCATGCGATGGCCTTCACCCTTGGCGGCGATGCCGCGCAGGTCGGTGGCCTGCTTGCGGTATTCGGAAGCCGGAATGGTCGGGCCGTTGACCACGTCCCACGGACCCACGCCGAACGCCACCAGGTAGGTGGGCAGCGGCTGGGTGGTGGCGAAGGTCAGGGTCTTCCAGCCGGCGCCGGCCTTCTCTTCCTTCAGCTGCTTGGTGTTGGCGATGCCGACTTCATCGGCGGGGATGGTCAGCTTCAGATCGAACGGCGTCTTGAACGAGGGCTCGTCGAAACCCGGGAAGGCAAAGCGCGCGCTGATCGGTTCCATCTGCGTCATCGCATACGGCTGGCCTTCGTGGCTGACCTTGTACAGACCCTGCAGCTGCTGGTTGAGCGGCGCACTGTATTCGATCGCCACGCTCAGTTCCTGCGGCTGCATGGTGCCGCCGAGATCGATGCGCACCACGCCTTCCTTCGGCGCCGCATCCACGTACTTGCCGGCGTGCGTCTTGCCCTTGGCGTCGGTGATGGTGACCTTGCTCACCTTCAGCTCGCGGCCGTGCATCCAGATATGGTCGGAGGCCTGCTCCAGCTTCAGCTTGATCACCGTGGTGCCGGTGAAGTCCTGCTGCTTCGGATCGACCTTGAACGCGAGCTGGTAGGACTCCGGCATCGCCCAGCGCGGCAGCTTGCCTTGCGGCTGGTCGGAAGCGGCGGGAGTGGCAGCCAGAGCGGCACCGCAGGACGCGGCAAGGACGCTCAGCACGAGCGGGCGGACGAGACGACGCATGAGAATTTCCCCAGGGGACACAAAGAGCCTTGCAAGCTAGGAGCTGGCATGACTTCGGACACAGTGCCAGAAGACATGTCTTTCCCGCTGCTGCGCAGCATGGGTCCGCGGAGAACGCAAACAAAAAAACCGGCGGCGAAGGGAATCGCCGCCGGTGGGAGAACCGCGCGTCTGCGGGGGGAGGGCAAGGATGGCGCGCGGGTGGAGCGAGCGTTGCTGGAGCGAAGATTAGGCATCCCGCTCAGATTGTTCTAATTGATTGTTCTCATGATCGTGATAGATTTCGACTATTGAACCTGCCCGCGGCGATCCTCCCCATGAATCTGCGCGACCTCCAGTACCTCGTCGCCCTGGCCGAACACCGCCATTTCGGCCGCGCCGCCGAGGCCAGCTTCGTCAGCCAGCCCACCCTGTCCACCCAGATCAAGAAGCTGGAGGACGAGCTGGGCGTGTCGCTGGTCGAGCGCACGCCGCGCAAGGTGCTGCTGACCGAAACCGGCCGCGAGATTGCCCGCCGCGCGCGCGGCGTGCTGTCGGAGGTCGATGAGATCAAGGCCATCGCGCAGCGCACGCGCGATCCGGAATCGGGCACCTTGCGGCTGGGCATCTTTCCTACCCTCGGTCCGTACCTGCTGCCGCACCTGGTGCCGATGGTGCGCCAGCGTTTTCCGCGGCTGGAACTGCTGCTGGTGGAAGATAAGACCGAGCAGGTGATCCGTATGCTGCGCGAAGGTTCGCTCGATGTCGGCGTGCTCGCCCTGCCCCTGCACGAAGACAGCCTGCATACCGAATTCCTGTTCGAGGAACCCTTCGTACTGGCCGTGCCGGAAAACCACCCGCTGGCGCATAAGAAACATCGTCTCAAGCTGGCCGATCTGCAAGACGAAAGCCTGCTGCTGCTGGAAGACGGCCATTGCATGCGCGACCAGGCGCTGGAGGTCTGCCATCTGGCCGGCGCGGGCGAACGTTCGGGCTTCCGCGCCACCAGCCTGGAAACGCTGCGCCAGATGGTTGCCGCCAATGTCGGCATCACCTTGCTGCCGACGCTGGCGATCAAGCCGCCGGTGGCGCGCACGGACAATGTCCATCTGGTGGAATTCGCCGGCCATCCGCCGAGCCGGCGTATTGCGTTGGTTTGGCGTAAGAGTTCGTCGGTAGGAAACTTTCTTAAGCTCTTTGCCGACGTGGTACGCGCCATTCCGCCGGAACTGCTGCGGCCGGAACTTAATGAATCTAAACCGGCAAGCCGCCCGCGCCCGGCGGCTTGAGCCGGCGTAAGAGCCTGTCGCGCCTGGATGTGCGGGCGCACACAAACGGCTACTTAAACGGCAGCGGCGGTCGCGGCTGTCCCCTCATCGAGCCTTCATATTTCGGCCAGAACAATCCGTGAGATTGTTCGCTCGACGCACGCCTCGAGGCTGAACAAAGGGGGCAGAAGGACTGCCGGATCGGCACACGCCGCGTAGAGCGGCGCGGTAGCCGATTGCACGGTACGACTTGGGCGGCGGACCAGACACGAGGTTTGAGTGCAGACAATGCCGGGCATCTTCACCGTCTCGCTGGATCTCGAGCTCTATTGGGGCGTGCGCGACGCGCGCAGCATCGAGAGCTACGAGTCCAACCTGCGCGGCGAGCGCGAAGCCATCCGCGGCATGCTGGAGCTGTTCGAGGAACACGACATCCATGCCACCTGGGCCACCCTGGGCTTCCTGTTCTACAAGGACGCCGAGGAACTGCGCCGCCATCTTCCCGACGTATTGCCGGACTACCGCCGCCAGCAGCTGTCTTCCTACCGCTATCTGCAGGAACACGCCTGGGGCACCGACAACGACCACTTCCATTTCGCGCCTGAGATGGTGCAGCTGATCCGCGACTACGACGGCCAGGAAATCGGCACGCATACGTTCTCGCATTACTACTGCCTGGAGGATGGGCAGACGCTGGAAGCGTTCCGTGCCGACCTCAAAGCGGCGCTGGCCGCGGCGCAGGCGCACGGCATTCCCACCGCCAGCCTGGTGTTCCCGCGCAACCAGAGCAATCCGCAATACCTGGCCGTGCTCGACGAACTGGGCATCGCCTGCTATCGCGGCAACGAGAACGCGGCGTTCTACGCGCCGCGCAACCAGCGCGAGCAGAACCTGATCGTGCGCGCCTCGCGCCTGCTCGACTCGTACGTCAATCTCAGCGGCTACCACACCTATACGCTGCAGGAGTGCGCACGCAGCCGCCCGTTCAATATTCCGTCCAGCCGTTTCCTGCGCCCGTATTCGCGCCCGCTGGCCTTGCTGGAAAGCCTGCGCCTGCGCCGCATCAAGCGCGCCATGCTTGACGCGGCCACCGGCGAACGGCTGTTCCATCTGTGGTGGCATCCGCACAACTTCGGCGCGGATATCGAACACAATCTCGCCTGCCTTACCGAAGTGCTCGGCTACTACGGCTATCTGCGCGAACGCTATGGCATGCAGTCGCTCAATATGGGCGAAGTTGCCGAACTGCTGGAGGATCTGCATGCCGGCCAGGCCTAGGATCGCCCTGCTCGCGGGCGAAGGCTGGTCCACGAACGCGATGTACAACGGGCTGCGCGAGGAGTTCGAGATCGTCGCGGTGATCGTCGAGCGCAGGCCTTCCGCGATGAAGATGCTGCGCTACCGGGCGCGCACGCTGGGCTGGGTGGAAACCTTCGGGCAGTTCTGTTTCATCCTGTACAGCCGGTTGCTGGCACGCGCCGCGAGCATGCGTATCGCGGTGCTGATGCTGCGGCATGGACTGTCGGATGCGCCGATACCCGCGATTGCGATCACCCATGTCGACAGCGCCAACCATAAGCGCGTGGCGTCGTTGCTGAAGAAGCTGGCGCCGCAGGCCGTGGTGGTGAATGGCACGCGGATTCTCTCCAAGAAGCTGCTGGCGACGGTGGATGCGCCGTTTATCAATACGCATATGGGTATTACACCGGCGTATCGCGGAGTGCATGGAGGCTATTGGGCGCTGGCGAGTGATGACCGTGAGCACTGCGGCGTCACCGTCCATCTGGTGGACGAGGGCGTCGATACCGGAGGCGTGCTTTACCAGGCGCGCATCGAGGCGGAAGAAGGCGATAGCTTCGCCACTTATCCGGTGTTGCAGCTGGCAGCGGCGTTGCCGTTGATGAAGGCTGCGTTGAATGACGTTGCGGAAGGCAGCATGGTGCCCCGCGCGGGCGAAGGGCCGTCGAAGCAGTGGTATCACCCGACGTTGTGGGGGTATTGGAGAACCAGGCTTTCGCGCAGGGTGAAGTAAATGTTCGAAACCGAATCCTTCTCCCCCCGGGAGCACGCGGGGAGGGCACAGGGATGTGCCCGGCTTTCCTCGCTCATCAAAGCCGGGCACATCCCTGTGCCCTCTTCGCGTAGAGGAGCGAGGAAGGTGGCGGCAGCGGGATGAGGGTTCGGGCGGAGTGGGACGCTTCGCTCCGCCCGAACCCTCACCCCAACCCCTCTCCCGACGGGAGAGGGGCTTTCACGTGCCGACTCCTTGGCCTGCCCTCAAGGCGCTACGCATCAAGCCCGATCGGACAGGACACACCCGTCCCGCCCAGACCGCAATACCCAGCCGGATTCTTCGACAGATACTGCTGATGCTCCGGCTCCGCGTAATAGAACGGACCGGCATCGGCGATCTCCGTGGTAATCCGCCCATGCCCGGCACGATCCAGCTCCGCCTGGTAACTCCGCAGCGATGCCTCGGCGGCTTCGCGCTGCGCCGGCGTGGACGTATAGATGGCCGAACGGTACTGCGTACCGACGTCATTGCCCTGCTGCATCCCCTGGGTGGGATCGTGGTTCTCCCAGAACGTGCGCAGCAAGGTCTCCAGGCTGACCTGGGCCGGGTCGTACACCACCTGCACCGCTTCCGTATGCCCGGTTTCGCCCGAGCACACTTCGCGATAGCTGGGATTGGGCGTGTAGCCGCCGGCATAGCCGACCGCGGTGGCCAGCACGCCGGGCAGCTGCCAGAACTTGCGTTCCGCGCCCCAGAAGCAGCCCATGCCGACCTGCAGCGTTTCGCTGCCGGGGAAGGCGTCCGGCGTCAGCGGCCTGCCGTTGACGTGATGGGCGGAGGGCGGCGCGATCGGCTGCGTGCGTCCGGGCAGCGCGTCTTCGCGGCGGGGCATGCGTTGTTTCCAGGCACCGATACCGAGCATGGCAAGTCTCCTGCTTTCGAGAGTGAACAAAGTGGCGTCGACCGGCACGCTTCTCAACGCCACCGCGCTGCTGCTCAGTAGCGCAGCAGCGCGTGCAGCGGCGTAGTTCCGGGCAGGCGGTGGCGGCCTTGCAGGGCATCCAGCTCGATCACCACGCTGGCCCCCACGCGCACGGCGCCGAGCATTTCCACCAGGCGGCAGGCGGCGTCCAGGGTGCCGCCGGTGGCGAGCACGTCATCGACGATCAAGACCCTTTCGCCCGGACGCAGCGCATCGTTACGTGCCTCCAGGCGGTCCTTGCCGTATTCCAGCGCGTAATCCACCGACACCACCGGCGGCGGCAGCTTGTTCGGCTTGCGCAGCGGCACGAAGCCGGCGTGGAGCTTCTGCGCCAGCGCCGCGCCGAAGATAAAACCGCGCGATTCGATGCCGCACACCGCCTGCACCCCGCTGCCCTGCCACGGTTCCGCCAAGGCATCGATACAGCGGGCGAAGCCGCCGGCATCGGCCAGCAGCGGCGTGATATCGCGGAACACCACACCTGGTTGCGGAAAATCGGGGACGGCGCGGATCAGCGCCTCGATCTGTCGGATGCTCGATTCCATGGAAGCGCGCGCTGCCTGTACAAAGAGGAACGCGCAAGCATAACGCCGCGCCCCCGATTGAGGCGCGCTCAGGCCGGCATGAACGACGGCGCGCCGTCGTCGGCCTGCTCCGGGTCGACGTAGTCTTCTTCCAGCGCAATCCGCGCATCGGCGAGTTCGCGTTCCACCTCGCGCACCACCGCCTCGGCCTCGGGCAGGCTCGCCTCGGGCACCAGCACCGCCACGTAATCGATCGCGGGAAGATTGCCCACCGCGCCGGTGAGATATTCGCCGGCGATAAAGGCGGGAATATCCGCGCGTTCCAGCGCGTCCTTCACCAGGTGGGCGTCGATCAGGGTCTCGGCTCGGTAGGCAATGCGCATGGCGGGCAAGCTACCCCCCGTGCGCCGGGGCCGCAAGAGTTCGCGGGGCCGGCCGTGCGGCCTAGTGGCAAGGATCGGGAGGCTGTTTTAAGGTCATCCTCGAATGGCGGCTCTTTAGGGGAAGAGACGGAATGTCGGAGGCGGCGGTGGAAGGACACCTCAGGTTCGTGACGCGGGTCTACCGCCTTCGCCTGCTCGGACTAGGCCTGGGCGCGCTGCCGGTCGCCAGCGTGCTCTACCAGCTGCACGCCGCCTGGTGGCTGTGGGCGCTGCTGGGCCTCAATGCGCTGGTGTGGCCGCATCTGGCCCATTTCTTCGCTGCGCGCTCGCCGCGCCCGATCGAGACCGAGCACGCCAATCTGGTGATCGACGCCGCCACCGGCGGCGCCTGGGTGGCGCTGATGCAGTTCAACCTGCTGCCGAGCGCCTTGCTGGTGGCGATGATGGCGATGGACCGGATCAGCGCCGGCGGCGTGCGCCTGGTGCTGAAGTCGCTGGCGCTGCAGATCGCGGTCTGCCTGGCGGTGTGGTGGCTCAACGGCTTTCGCATGCAGCCGGTGTCGACCATGCTGAACATCGCCGCGACCCTGCCGATGCTGCTGATCTATCCGGTGTGGATGAGCATGGTGAATTTCACCCTGGCTCAAAGGGTGCGCCAGCAGAACCGCCAGCTCGACCAGCTCAGCCGCACCGACGCGCTGACCGGCCTGAACAACCGCAACCACTGGCTCGAAGCCGTCGGCGTCGAATGGCTGCGCTATCAGCGCAATCAGCGGCCGGCCGCGCTGATCCTGCTGGACGTGGACGGCTTCAAGCAGATCAACGACCGCTACGGCCATGCCGCCGGCGACCAGCTCCTGGGCGATCTCGCGCGCCTGCTGCAGCGCGGCCTGCGCGACGTGGATACCCCCGGCCGCCTCGGCGGCGACGAATTCGGCATCGTGCTGCCGGAGACCGACCTGGAGCGCGCCAGCGCGGTGGCCGAACGGATCCGCCTGCTGGCCGAGAACAGCCGCCCCGAGCGCGGCGACCAGCACATCCCATGGACGATCAGCCTTGGCGTGGCTTCGGTCGGCGAGGACGCCCGCGACGTCGGCGCCTGGATGCGCCAGGCCGACCTGGCCCTGTACCGGGCCAAGGCGCAGGGCCGCAACCGCGTCTGCGTGGCCCCGGCCCGCGGCGGCGGCAGCCATGTGACGCCCGCGCCGGCCTGAGGAACGCACCTGCAGCGGCATCACATGGGGACAGGGTAAACTCGGCCGTTTCAGCCAATCACCCGCGAGTCCCGTCCCGATGTCGACCGAACATGCCGCCGCCGAAACCACGTCCGCCAGCGCCGCCCCGGCTGAGGGTCAGCGTGACTTCGTGCGCCAGATCATTCGCGACGACCTGGCCACCGGCAAGCACCACGCCATCCGCACGCGCTTCCCGCCCGAGCCCAACGGCTACCTGCATATCGGCCACGCCAAGGCGATCTGCCTGAACTTCGGCATCGCGCGCGAATTCGCCGGCTGGTGCAACCTGCGCCTGGACGACACCAACCCCGGCAAGGAAGACCCCGAGTTCGTCGAAGGCATCAAGGACGACGTGCGCTGGCTCGGCTACGAATGGCACGACCTGCGCCACGCCTCCGATTATTTCGAAGTGTTCTATCGCGCCGCGGTCAAGCTGATCGAGGACGGCCATGCCTACGTGGACGACCTCAACGCCGAGGAGATGCGCGAATACCGCGGCACGCTCACCGCGCCGGGCCGCAACTCGCCGCACCGCGAGCGCAGCGTGGCCGAAAACCTGGACCTGTTCCGCCGCATGCGCGAGGGCGAATTCGCCGACGGCGCCAAGACGCTGCGCGCGAAGATCGACATGGCCTCCGGCAATATCAACCTGCGCGACCCGGCGATCTACCGCATCCGCCGCATCCCGCACCAGAACACCGGCGACGCCTGGCCGATCTACCCGATGTACGACTACGCGCATTGTCTTTCCGACGCGCTGGAAGGCATCACGCATTCGCTGTGCACGCTGGAGTTCGAAGACCACCGCCCGCTGTACGACTGGTTCGTCGACAAGGTCGACCTGGTCAACCATCCGGAGCTGTGGGCCCATCTGCGCGAAGGCGGCTTCCAGACCGAACCGGCCAAGCCGCGCCAGATCGAGTTCTCGCGCCTCAACCTCAGCTACTCCGTCACCAGCAAGCGCAAGCTCGCCCAGCTGGTGAACGAAGGCCTGGTCGACGGCTGGGACGATCCGCGCATGAACACCTTGCGCGGCCTGCGTCGCCGCGGCTTCACGCCGGGCGGCATCCGCCTGCTGATCGAGCGCCTGGGCGTGAGCAAGCAGAACAGCGTGATCGACTACGCGATCTTCGAGAACTGCGTGCGCGAGGACCTCGACGCCAGCGCGCCGCGCCGCCTCGCCGTGCTCGATCCGCTGAAGCTGGTGATCACCAATCTGCCGGAAACGCACGAGGAAACCCTGGTCTTCGCCAACCATCCGAAGGACGAGAGCTTCGGCAGCCGCGAAGTGCCGTTCGCGCGCGAGCTGTGGATCGAGCGCGAGGACTTCGCCGAAGTGCCGCCCAAGGGCTTCCATCGCCTCAAGCCTGAAGGCGAGGTGCGCCTGCGCGGCGTCGGCATCGTCAAGTGCGAGGAGCTGCTGAAGGACGCCGCCGGCAATGTGATCGAACTGCGCTGCACGCTCGATCTCGATTCGCGCCACGGCATGCCCGGCGCGGACCGCAAGGTGAAGGGCACCATCCATTGGGTGAGCGCGCGCCATGCGGTCGCCGCCGAAGTGCGCGTGTACGACCGCCTGTTCAACGTGGCCGCGCCGGACGACGACAGCGACGGCAAGAGCTGGATCGAGCACATCAATCCGGACGCCAAGCGCATCGTGCAGGCCTGGGTTGAGCCGTCCGCGGCCGCCGCCGCGCCGGAGCAGCGCTTCCAGTTCGAGCGCCTGGGCTATTTCGTGGCCGACCGCATCGACCATCGCGCGGACCGCCCGGTGTTCAACCGCACGGTGACCCTGCGCGACACCTGGGCCAGGCAAGGAGCATGAGCATGCTGCCGCTGCAGATCCATCTGACTCTGCCGCCGTGGCTGGGCGATCTGGTCGACACCAGCAAGCGCTATCTCACCGACGAGGAACGCGTGGATCTGGCGATCCAGTTGTCCAGCCACAATATCGAGCACGGCCTGGGCGGCCCGTTCGGCGCGGCGGTGTTCGATGGACAGGGGCGCGTCATCTCGGTCGGCGTGAACCGCGTGGTGCCGCAGTCCTGCTCGGTGGCGCATGCGGAGATGATGGCTTACATGGCCGCGCAGCAGCGCATGGCCAGCTTCCGCCTCAATGCCGACGGCGGCCGCTACACGCTGGCCACCAGCGCGCAGCCGTGCTGCCAGTGCTATGGCGCCACCGTGTGGGCAGGCGTGGACGAGCTGCTGATCGGTGCGCGCGCCGAAGACGTGATGGAGCTGACCTCGTTCGACGAAGGCCCGCTGCCGGCCGACTGGGTCGGCGAGCTGGAAAACCGTGGCATCGCCGTGCGCCGCGACATCCTGCGCGACGAGGCGCGCGCCGTGCTGGCCGCGTACGGCGCGCGCGGCCAGAGCTACTGAGCGCCCCGTGAGCCGCCTGCGCGCCGCGTTGCCGCTGGTGTTGCTGGTGCTTGCCGGCGTCGTGATGTTCTTTTCCGGCGCGTTCGACCAGCTGCATCCGGAGCGGCTGGTGCAGCACCAGGACCAGCTGCACGCCCAGGTGGTCGAGAGCCCCTGGCTCAGCCGGATCGCCTTTATCGGCATCCTGACCCTGGCCATGTCCACCGGCGTGCCCGGCACGCTGCTGATCATCCTGGCCGGCGGTTTCGTGTTCGGCACCTGGGAAGGCACCGCCTATGCATCGATCGGGCTCACCCTGGGCACGCTGATCCTGTACCTGGCCAGCCGCTACGCCTTCGGCAACGGCAGCCGCCATCCGCCGGCGCTGATCGAACGCATCCATCACGGCTTCGAGCGCCATCCGGTCGCCTACACCCTGTTCCTGCGCTTCGTGCCGGTCGCGCCGTTCGGCCTGATCACCGTGTGCCTGGCCTGGCTGCGCTGTCCGCTGTGGCTGTTTCTCGGCGCGAGCTGGCTGGGCGGCACCGTGTCGCTGATCTTCGAAACTTCCATCGGCGCCGGCCTGGGCGAGGCGCTCGCGCGCACGCATGGCCACTTCGACAGCTCGGTCCTGCTGCAGCCGAAGATCCTGCTCTCGCTCGGCTGCATCGCCTTGCTTGCCTTGCTGCCGCTGCTGCTGGAGCGGATGCTGCGCGGCCGGCTGCACCGCAGCGCCTCAGCTTCGCGACAGGCATCCGGGCTACCTCCTCAAGCCGACTAGCTCGCGCCCCCCCGTTTCGCGCTAGGCTCAGTGCGCCGGCGCCGAGCGCCGCGCCTTGTGGGGAGCATGAGGACGACCGATGGTCGCGGGGGCGAACTGGACGGTACGCTTGTGGAGGCGCACGTCGCTGATGCAGCGGCTGGCGTTTATCGCCCTGGTGCCGACCATGGTCACCGCCGCGCTGCTGGTGGTGATGCTTACCCGCTACCAGCTCAACACCTTGCGCGGCATGGCGCAGAGCACGGCTGACGCGATCGCCACGCAGGCGGCCTCCGTCTCCGCCGACGCCATCCGCAATATGCAGCGCCGCGACCTGAAGCGCATCGCCGAATCGGTCGGCGAGCTGCCGCATGTGGTGCATGTGCAGATCCGCGCCGCCGACGGCGAGATCCTCGCCGACAACCGCGGCGACCTCACCGCGCGATCGCGCGACGTGCTCACCGTGGTGCGCGACGTGAAGGACAGCGACCAGCCGCTGCAGCCCGCGCTGGGCTCGGTGCTGATCGACCTCAGCCTGGGCGAAGCCATCGCCGCGCAGCGCGCCAGCCTGCGCAATGCGCTGATCGCGCTGGCGCTGGCGCTGTTTATCGCCGGCGTGATCGGCTGGCAGGCCGCGCGCTGGATCAGCGCCCCGCTGCGCCGCCTGGCCGGCGCGGTGCACAAGCTCGGCCGCGGCGACCGGCGGGTGGAAGTGGAAGTCACCGACGAAAACGAAATCGGCGAACTGCAGCGCGGCTTCAACAGCGCCGCCGCCGCCCTGTTCGACGTGCAGCGCGGCATGGAGCAGGAAATCGAGCACGCCACCATGGAACTGGCGCGCAAGAACGCCGCACTGGAAGCGGCCAGCGTGGCCAAGGCGCGCTTTCTCGCCGCCGCCTCGCACGACCTGCGCCAGCCGCTGTACGCGCTGACCTTGTTCTCCTCCTCGCTGTCGGTGGACGAACGCGATCCGGTGCGGCTGGACCGCATCGCGCACATCCAGGAATGCGTGGAAGCGCTGGATCACCTGTTCAGCGAACTGCTGGACCTGTCGCGCCTGGAGACCGGCGCGATGCAGATCGAGATCAGCGAATTCCCGCTCGACCACGTGTTCGAAGAAGTCAGCCGCAACTTCCGCATGATCGCCGAGCAGCATGGCCTGCGCCTGGTGATGCGCACCACGCATCTATGGGTGCGCAGCGATCGCACCATGCTGGCGCGCATCCTCAACAACCTGGTCAGCAATGCGCTGCGCTATACGCATGAAGGCGGCGTGCTGGTGGTGGCGCGCCGCCGCCAGGACGGCACCGTGCGCGTCGACGTATGGGATACCGGCAGCGGCATCGAGCTGGAACATCAGGCGCGCGTATTCGACGAGTTCTACCGCGTCGACCATCACGGCAATGGCGAACACGATTCGGGTCCGCGCCGCGGCTTAGGGCTGGGCCTCGCCACTGTGCAGCGCCTGGCCGAACTGCTGGACACGCGCGTGCTGCTCAAATCCGCGCCGGGACGCGGCAGCGTGTTCAGCTGCCACCTGCCGGAAGTGCCGCCGCAGCATCCGGCGCGGCTGGAGGTCGACGAAGCGGCACTGGATGTTTCCGGCATGCGCGTGCTGGTGATCGACGACGAGCCGGCGATCCTTTCCGGCATCCGCTATCTGCTGCGCAGCTGGGGTTGCGAAGTGGCGGTGGCGGAAGACCGCGTACAGGCGCTGGAAGCGATGGAAACCTGGGTCACGCCGCCGGACCTGGTGATGTCGGACCTGCGCCTGCGCGACAACGAGAACGGCCTGGACGTGCTCGCCGAACTGGACCGCCGCTATGCGGAGCTGGGCTTCGAACCGTTTCCGCGCCTGCTGATCACCGGCGAGACGCGCAGCGACCGCCTGCGCGCCATCATGGCGGCCAAGATCCCGGTGCTGTACAAGCCGGTCTCGCCCGAACAGCTGCGCGAAGCGATGGTGACCCTGCGCGTGACCGGCCGGGGCATGCCGATCCCGGCGGGCGGGTTCACGCCTCTATCACCTAGCGTCTAGGCCATATGGCGAATCCCGCCGCGGTTGCGACGGGTGGGCACTGGCACTATGTTGCATGCGCGCGCGGCGAGGGACGGGAAGCGGCCGCCGCTTTGGGGAGCGAGATGCGGATACTGATCGCGGACGACCATCGACTGATCGTCGAGGGGGTCAAGCTCAAGCTCGCCGAGCTCGGGCCGGAGACGGATTTCTTGGTGGCTCAGGACGTCGACGAATTGCGCGACCTGATCCGCAGCGAAGATGCACGCAATCTCAAGCTGGCGCTGATCGACCTGGCCATGCCCGGGGCGCACGGCATCGCGCACCTGCTGGAGGCGATCCGCGCGCTGCCGGGACTGCCGGTGATCGTGCTGTCCGGCTCGGAAAATCCTGCCCTGATGAAAGAGCTGCTCGCCGCCGGCGCGCGCGGCTTCATTCCGAAAGCGTATTCGCCCGAGGTGATGCTTTCGGCGGTGCGCCTGGTGCTGTCCGGCGGCACTTATGTCCCGCCGATGATGCTGGACGAACGGCATGTGGCGGTACCGTCGCCGTCGGGCATGTCCAACGGCTTCGATTCGCTGGAGGAGCGGCTGCGCAAGCTGCTCACCGAACGCCAGATCGACGTGCTGCGCCTGCTGTCCCAAGGCAAGCCGAACAAGCTGATCGCGCGCGACCTGGGCATCAGCGAAGGCACGGTCAAGATCCACCTGGCGGCGATCTTCCGCGCGCTCAACGTACGCAACCGGGTCGAGGCGGTAGTCGCGTCGCGGCGCATCAGCGGACTTTGAACATGGCAGCTTCGTGACGTGCGGCGCGCCCGCTTCCGGCGGCGCGCCCATGGCGTATGCTTCGCCACCATCCGGGGTGGAGGAGCCGCCCCGACACGGCGATCCTCTCGCCGTCCGCCGGGGGAGAAAGGCGTTGCGCAAGGGACGGACCGCAGGCTTACGGCATGGCCGGTCGCGACCGGCCATGGCAAGTTTTTTCCTGCATGCGCTGGTGCTGCTCGCCGCCCTGCTGGCCGCGGCGGGCGCAGGTGCCGCGCCGGCGCCGGACGAACGCCCGCTCACCTTCGGCATCCTGCCCATCGGCGGCCCTTCCGAATCGCTGGAAGCCTGGCGGCCGATGCTGGACGACATGGAGCACGCGCTGCACCGCAGCGTGCGGCCGCTGTCGGTGAGCACCTACGAAGGCCTGGCGCAAGCCTTGGCCGAGGACCGCATCGACCTGGCCTTCGTCTCCGGCCGGCTGGCGCTGGACGCGGTCGCGCGCGACCGCATGCGCGTGTTCGCCCAGCTCACCCGCGGCGACGGTTCGCGCGGCTATTACTCGGTGCTGCTGGTGGACCAGAACTCGCCGATCCACAGCGTGGACGACATCTTCCGCCAGCCGGGGCATTGGCGTTATGCGCGCGGCGAGGCGCTGTCGGTGTCCGGCTACGTGGTGCCGGAGACGCAGCTGTTCGCCAGCCGCGGACTGGATTCGGACACCTTCTTCGCCAGCGTCGCCGTCGACAACCACCAGAACAACGCGCTGGCGGTGGCCAACCGCGAGGCCGACGTCGCCACCAACAACACCGCCGACCTGGAACGCTTCGCCACGCGCTTCCCCGAGCAGAACGCGCGGCTGCGCATCCTGTGGAAGTCCAGCCTGATACCGCATGCGGTGATGATCATGCGCACCGACCTGCCGGCGGACCTGCGCCAGCGCATCGCCGCCTTCTTCACCGGCTACGCCAAGGGCAAGAACGGCGCGGCGGAGCTGGCCAAGCTGAAGCTGATCCACGACATCAGCGGCTTCGCGCCCGCCGGCAACGACACCCTGGTGCCGTTCGCGGATATCGCCTGGACCCTGGAACGCCGCCGGGCGCTGGGTGCGCAATGGGTGAACAGCGCGGCGCTGGATACGCGGCTGAAGAAGCTCGATGCGGATCACGAGGCGCTGGTGAAGCGGCTGGTGGCCGCGCAGTCGCCCTAGCCGTCATTCCGGCGCAGGCCGGAATGACGAGCTTTCGTATGCGGCGGCTTACTTTGCGGCCGCGCCCATATCGTTGATATTCACCTTCTGCCCGTTCGGCAGAATCATGTCGCCCGGCTTCTGCCCCGCGGCGCAGGCGCCGACCCATTTGCCGCTGCTGCTGACGTCCGCCTCGCTGTGGCCCATCACGGCCGGGTCGTACTTCACGTGGCCGGTGGTGGCGTAGGAGCTGTTGCCCTGGAAGCGCGTCTCGCTGTGGCTGGTCATGGTGACCTTGCCCTGCGGGCCGGGCAGGCTGCAGACGGCATCGGCGACCACGGCGCCGTCCTTCACGGCGAGCGAGAACTTGCTGCACATCGAGCCGCTCATCTGCGCGCCCATCTGGTACATGGCCTTGTCGGTGGCTTCGTCCAGGCACACCTTCATGGTCTGCGACTGGCCGCCGGCCGTGCCCATCTGCATCTCCCACAGGCCGGCCTTGCGCTTGGGCAGGTTGGCGGGAAGCTCCACGGCGGCCGCGGAAGCGGCCAGGCACAGCAGGGACAGCGCGAACAAGGGACGGAAACGGGTCGACATGGACTTTTCTCCAGGGCCTGATGAACGGGCCCGGCGGGCCCCCTGGCCGCGCACGGTAGCGGCAAATCATGGCGGCGTCATGCACGCCGCGCACACGGCGGCGTGCATACGCCGAGAAGCTAGGTCGAACAGCGTATCGAATGACTTTGCAGGCTCGCCTAGAGTGGTCGCATGCCATGGAACGGCTCCCAGGCGCCCGCCGCGCCTCGCCTTCAACCTGCCGCGACCGTTCATGTCCACGACTTCCGCCGTGCCCCTGCCGCAGTGCCCTGCTCCAGCCCGGCGTGGCGGGACCGGCGGCCAGCGCCACACCGGCGAAGGCTGAGCGCATGGCCAGCGAGTCCCTGCTCCGCCGGTTGCTCCTGGATGCGGTACTGCCCGCGACCCTGGCCGCGCTGGTGCTGGTGACCATGCTGACCGCCCAGGTGGCCGGCATGCAGGGCGAACGGGTGGATGCCCGGGCGGCCCTGCGGGTGGAACAGCTGGCCGGCGCGCTGGCCGCCGACCAGGCTCTCGCCGCGCCGCAGGGCATCCTCGACGAAGCCCGCCGCGATGGCCTGCTGCGCCAGGCCGCGCTGCGCTATCCCGCCGGCCCCGAATGGAACAGCGGCAGCGCCCTGCCCGAGCAGGAGGCCGGCAACTACCGCCGCGAACTGGCCGGCACCGCCGGCAACCGGCCCTGGCTGACCGCCCAGGCCGAGCTGGGCCCGCTGCGCCGCGCGCAGAGCGTCACCTGGCTGCTCGGCACGCTGTGCGCCTGCGGCATCCTGCTGCTGGCCTGGCTGGCGCGCTGGTCGCTGCGCCGCCACGTGCTGCGCCCGCTGGCCGAGCTGCGCCGCGCGCTGGAGGAAGACCGCCTGCCGCCGCTGGCGGTGACCACCTCCACCCGCGAGTTCGGCGAACTCGAACGCGCGCTGGAACTGTGCCTGGCCGACGGCTGGCCGCGCGCCTGGCGCTCCGCGCGGCAGGACGTGATGCGCCAGCGCCATGCGGCGGCGCGCGGCAAGTCGCGCTTCATCGCCCTGGTCAACCACCATCTGCGCCAGCCGCTGCAGGCGCTGCAGCTGTTCGCCGCCAACTTCGATCCCGGCCCGGACCAGGACCAGCAGGCGCTGCTGGCGCATATGCGCGCCAGCGTGAGCTCGATGACGCGCCTGCTCGAAGGCCTGCTGGAAATCTCGCGCCTGGATGCCGGCGTGGTGGTGGTGCGCCCGGCGGAGTTCAGCGCGGCGGAACTGTTCCTGCACGACCGCGCCTGGCTGGCCGAGGAAGCCGTGCGCCGCGGCGTCACCCTGACCTGGCGCGGCAGCCACCATCGCCTGCACGGCGACGCCGAGCTGGCCGCCGGCCTGCTGCTGCAGCTGGCCAGCAATGCGATCGCCAATGCGCCGATGGGCCGCGTGCTGATCGCCGCGCGCCGGCGCGCGCATGCCGTGCGCATCGAGGTGCGCGACAACGGCCCCGGCATCGCGCCGAACCATCAGCAGCAGATCTTCGAGGAATTCGTGCAGCTGCCCGACACGGAGAATCCGCGCCGCGACGGCTACGGCCTGGGCCTGACCATCGGCGACCGCCTGGCGCGCCTGCTCGGCACGCATATCGGCCTGCGCTCGGCGCCGGGGCGCGGCAGCACGTTCTGGTTCGACCTGCCGGAAGCGCCGCTGGCGGAACGGCGCGCGCCACGCGGGCGGCCCTGGAGCGCTTGGCGGCGCGCCGGGTAAGGCGGCTTATTCGTCGGCGCCGGGATCCATGCCGGGAAACAGCACTTCGGTAAAGCCGAACTTGCCGAAGTCGGTGATGCGCGACGGATACAGCCGGCCGATCAGGTGATCGCATTCGTGCTGCACCACGCGCGCATGGAAGCCTTGCGCATCGCGGTCGATCTGCACGCCCTTCGGGTCGATGCCCTGGTAGCGGATCATGGTGTAGCGGTTCACCGCGCCGCGCAGGCCGGGCACCGACAGACACCCTTCCCAGCCTTCTTCCATGTCCTGCGACTGCGGCAGGATCACCGGATTGAGCAGGATGGTCCGCGGCACCGCCGGCGCGTCCGGATAACGCTCGGAACTGTCGAAGCCGAAGATCACCAGCTGCAGGTCGATGCCAATCTGCGGCGCGGCCAGGCCCACGCCGCCGGCGTGATGCATGGTGTCGAACATGTCCTGGATCAGCTCGTCCAGCTCGGCGCTGCCGATCATCGCGTCGGGCACCGGCGGCGCCACGCGCAGCAGGCGCGGGTCGCCCATCTTGAGAATCTCGCGGATCATGCTGGCCTCGATGCGTTGGCAATCAATAATGTTGTGACTGAGGGCCGCGCGCCGCCTTTGCAAGCCCGCCGCGGGGCCGCCAGCTTAGTGCGCCGGCGAGCCGGCGTGCATGTGGCGTGAACACGCCGGCAGCACGCCCGCGGCCGATCCGGCATCATCGGCCGGCAAGCTGGCGCAGGACGCGCCGGACGCATTCCGGGGACCAGGCCATCGAGCGCCCAACCACGACCCGCCAGGCCGGCGAGGAGACCGATCGTTGTTTTCTGCCTTGATCCTGCACACGCTGCTGGCCGCCGCCGCCGCCGGCGCGCCGCCACCGGCCTGGGTCGCACCGAGCTTGCGCAACTACGGCATGGCCGAAGGGCTGCCCAGCAGCAATATCGATGCGCTGGCGCAGGATGGCCGCGGCTATGTGTGGGTCGCCACCGAATCGGGGCTGGCGCGCTACGACGGCAGCCGCTTCCGCGTGTGGCGGCATGATCCGCGCGATCCGCGCTCGCTGCCGGCGATGCCGCTGGCCACGCTGATGGTCGATGCGCGGGGGCAGTTGTGGGGCGGCAGCCGCGAAGGACTGGTGCGCTACGACCCGGTGCAAGAAAACTTCGAGCACTGGCGGCATGACCCGACCGATGCGGCTTCCGCCGGCAGCGACGACGTCACCGCGCTGGCGCAGGTGCGGCAAGGTCCGCTGTGGGTCGGCCATTTCGACGTGGGCCTGGATCGCATGCGTGCCGATGGACGCGGCTTCGAGCACTTCCGCCACGATGCGGCCAAGCCCGACAGCATCGCCTCGGACACGGTGTATTCGCTGCTGGCCGACGCCGACGGCACGCTGTGGATCGGCACCGGCAAGGGCCTGGACCGGCGCGCGCCCGATGGACGCATCACCCATGTCGCGTTCGAACGTCCCAACGATGCGTTTCGCGACAAGCCGGTCAAGATCTACCAGCTCGCCCGCGTCGGCGAGACCTTGTACATCGGCAGCAACCACGGCCTGTACGCGCTGGCGCCGGATGCGGCCGGCGCCGTGCCGGTCGCGCCGGAGGTGTTGCCGCACACGCTGATCTATTCGGTGGCGGGCGATGCGCAGGGGCGGCTGTGGATCGGCACCAACGAAGGCATCTATCTGCGCGGCGCCGACGGCAGCTATCGCCATATCCGGCCGCGCCCGCTGCTGCGCCAGGGTCTGCCGAACGGCTTCATCACCCAGCTGCTGCGCGATCACGAGGGTGGCCTGTGGATCGGCACCTACAACGGCCTGGCTTATCTGTCGCCGCGCTGGGGCGACTTCCAATACATCACGCATACCCCGGAAGACCCGGACAGCATCGTGCCCGGCGCCTACTACGACGTCGCCACGCAGGCCGGCGATCACCTGTGGATCGCCGGCCAGAACGGCGCGATCGACCGCCTCGACCTCGCCACCGGCAAGGTGCGCCACCTGGCCTTCCATCTTCCGCAGGGGCGCAACGCCAATTGCATTGCGGAAGATGCGCGCGGCCGGCTGTGGATCGCCTCGGCCAGCGGCAGCTTCGTGGTCGACGGCGACAAGGCCACCGAGCTGGACGCGCCGATGGCCGAGCGCATCGTGTTCGGCGCCGACGGCACGGCGTATCTGCAGGTCGACGACGGTGTGTTCGCCTACGACCCCGACACGCTCAAGGCGCGTCCGCTCAACTTCGGCCCGCGCGCCAAGGACCTCACGCTCGGCGATATGCGCCTGCACGACGGCGCACTGTGGTTCGCCACGAATGCGGGCGTGCTGCGCTGGGCGCCGGGCGATGCGCAGGCGAACGTGGTCGAAGGCGTGCCGGCGGCGAAGTTCAACCTGCTCGATCTGCGCGACGGCCGGCTCTGGCTGCTCGGTGACGAGAACCTCAGCGTGTACCAGCTGGACGGCCTGCGCGCGGTGCCGGCCGCCACGTATCCGGTGTTTCGCCAGCATGCGGTCAGCGATCTGCTGGGCATGCATGCGGACGGCCTGGGCCGGATCTGGTTCTTCTCGCGCAGCGGCCTGTGGCGCTACGACCCGGCCAGCGGCAACGTGCGCGAGCCGGGCCTGGAGCAAGGCTTGCCGGAAGCGCAGTTCACCAACGTCAACCATGTGGTGACTTCGGACGGGCGCGTGGCGGCGGCGACCACCAATGGCATCGCGATCTTTGCGCCGGAAAGCATCGGCGAGCATTCGCGCGCACCGCGCGTGCGCCTGGAAGACGGCAGCGTGCGCCGCGGCGGCAAGCCGCTGCGCCTCGCCGCGGATGCGCAGCCGTGGCAGCTGGACTGGAGCGATCGCGATCTCACCGTCACCGCCCGCGCGCTGACCTATCTGGCGCCGGAACGCACACGCTACCGCTTCCGCCTGGACGGCCTGGACAGCGATTGGGTCGACACCGGCGCGCGCGGCGACCGCAGCTTCACCCAGCTGCCCGGCGGCGACTATGTGCTGCATGTGCAGGCGGCCGGCCCGGATGGCGTCTGGGGCGAACCGCCCGTGCTGCGCATTCATGCGGACAGTCCGCCGTGGCTGCGCTGGTGGGCCTGGCTCGCCTATGCGCTGGTGCTGGCGCTGCTGTTCGCCGCCCTGCTCGCGGCCATGCGCCGGCGCCAGGCGCAGCGCCACCGGCTGGAGCTGATCACCCAGCAGCACCAGCTGGCCCAGGCCGCCAGCCGCGCCAAGACGCAGTTCCTGGCCGAACTGGGCCATGAGATCCGCACGCCGATGACCGGCGTGCTCGGCATGGCCGAGCTGCTGCTGAGCCGCCCGCTGGGTAAGACAGAGCGGCATTACGCGCAGACCATCCGCAACTCCGGCGAGGTGCTGCTGACCCTGGTCAACGATGCGCTGGACCTCGCCCGCATCGAGGCCGGCCGGCTGCAGCTCAATCCGGCGCCGTTCGATCCGTATGCGCTGCTGCTCGACGTGGCGGAACTGCAGCGCGGCAAAGCGATGAGCAAGGGCCTGGCGCTGCGCGTGCAGGTGGCCGAGGGCATGCCGGCGCATGTTTCCGGCGATGCGGTGCGCGTGCGGCAGATCCTGCTCAATCTCAGCAGCAACGCGCTGAAGTTCACCGAGCGCGGCGAGGTGCGCCTCAGCCTGGATACCGACGACGAGGGGCTGCTGTTCGTGGTCAGCGATACCGGCCCCGGCATTGCCCTCGCCGACCAGGCCAAGCTGTTCCAGCACTATCAGCAGCTGGATAGCCCGCAGCGCGGTTCCGGCAGCGGCCTGGGCCTGGCGATCTGCCGCGAGCTGGCCACCCTGATGGGCGGCCGCATCGCGCTGGAGTCGGCATCCGGCCAGGGCAGCACGTTCCGCGTGCACCTGCCGCTGCCGGCAGCGGCCTCGCCGGCGCCGAAACACCAGGGCAGCGACGGGCCGCGCCTGCAGCTGCTGTTGCTGGAAGACGATCCGACCGTGGCCGCGGTGATCGCCGGCCTGCTGCAGGCGCAAGGGCATCGGGTCGAACACGTGGCGCACGCGCTGCACGCGATGGAAGCGCTGGAACGCGAGCGCTTCGACGCCGCGCTGGTGGATCTGGACCTGCCCGGCCTGGACGGCTTCCAGTGGGCGCAGCTGGTGCGCTCGCGCGAGCGCGACGGCCGCCTGCCGATGATCGCCATCACCGCGCGCTCCGGCGGCGACGAGGAAAGCCGCGCCCACGCCGCCGGCATGGACGGCTTCCTGCGCAAGCCGCTGCATGGCGAGCAGCTGGCCCAGGCACTGGCGGCAGTCATGGCGAGGACGCCGGCGGAATCGGCGAGCTGAAGTTTGCGGCGCCGCCGCATAGGACAGCGCGCCAAACCATTCGACCAATGGCTAATGCCGCCGGCCGCACGGCGGCATTGACCCCCGCCAGCGCGGGGCGGACCCTTGTGGATGAGCATCCGTGGGAGTCCCTTCATGCATACCGCCGTTAGCAAACCCAGCCCAGCAGGCAAGATTCTGTGGGCCGCCATCGCCATCGTCGGCGCCTGGTGTCTTGGCGTCGTGGCCCTGCGCCGCGGCGAGCCGATCAACGCGATCTGGCTGGTCGCCGCCTCGATCGCCGTGTTCGTGATCGGCTACCGCTTCTACAGCAAGTTCATCAACCACTACGTGCTGCGCATGGACCCCAGCCGCGCCACGCCCGCCGTGCTGCGCAACGACGGCCTGGACTACGTGCCCACCGACAAGTGGGTGGTGTTCGGCCACCACTTCGCCGCGATCGCCGGCGCCGGACCGCTGGTCGGCCCCGTGCTCGCCGCGCAGATGGGCTATCTGCCGGGCACGCTGTGGATCCTGTTCGGCGTGGTCTTCGCAGGCGCCGTGCAGGACTTCATGATCCTCGGCCTCTCTGTGCGCCGCGACGGACGTTCGCTCGGCAATATGCTGCGCGACGAACTCGGCCCGGTGGCCGGCGTGGTGGCGATGTTCGGCGTGCTGGTGCTGATGATGATCGTGCTGGCGGTGCTGGCGCTGGTGGTGGTCAAGGCGCTCACGCACAGCCCCTGGGGCACGTACACGGTGGCCTGCACCATTCCGATCGCGCTGCTGATGGGCATCTACCTGCGCTATATCCGGCCGGGCAAGATTCTCGAAGTGTCGATCATCGGCCTGATCCTGTTGCTGCTGGGCATCTGGTCCGGCGCCTACGTCGCCGCCTCGCCGGCCTGGGCCGCGGCGTTCGACTTCGATGCGAAGTCGCTGGCCTGGCTGCTGATCGCCTACGGCTTCTGCGCCTCGGTGCTGCCGGTGTGGCTGCTGCTGGCGCCGCGCGATTACCTCAGCACCTTCCTCAAGATCGGCACCATCGCCCTGCTGGCGCTGGCGATCTTCCTGGCCGCGCCGACCTTGCAGATGCCTG